>TARA_R110000868_G_scaffold144396_7_pt1 | contig 18134 bp, 18 predicted proteins | sample TARA_R110000868 | Tara Oceans TARA_R110000868 (sample SAMEA4397489) | marine metagenome | biome: Polar Biome; feature: [SRF] surface water layer (ENVO:00010504); material: water (ENVO:00002006), including particulate matter (ENVO:01000060) such as... | depth 5 m | reverse complement strand
TTCTGGAAAGAGGGGTTCGACTCCCCTAGGGCGTACCAGTGTCTCCGCCGGATTTCGGCATTTTCCCTGATCATTTTCATTTTGAATGGCTACCTGCCAGCGTGTCTACGCTTAAGCAGGATGAGCGATATGAGCGCGTTGGCGGCGATGCCTTGGAGTTGGGTTTCGAGTTTTGGCCAGTCCTGTGTCCTGGCGCGATCATGCGCGTTGAGAGCGCCATCGAACACAGACTTCACCAGATCCTGCACAGCCGTGCCTTGGGACATCAGCAGCAGACCCTGAGTGACTTGTGTATGGACTTTTGCGAGGAGGGGCAGGGTTTCTGCGGCGAGTTGTTGGTCTTCGTCCAGCGCGTTTGAATCAAGCGGCTGGTTGGGCAATTCAGGGGGATTGCTGTCTGACATAGCTGACCACCTCTTATGCAGCATATTGCAGGTTAATACTGCTATAATGCAGTATTAACCGAGTCGGTCAAACATTTTTTGGCGAAAATCATGCATTCTTGCCCGTGGTGCAGGATTTTGCGCAATGGTCGATCGGGCGCGTCGTCCCTTCAGGCTAAGTGCCGCGCATTTCCCGACGTAGGGAGACGGCGACACCCATGATGATGACACGCGCGCCATCGACGAATTCAGGACCGGGATAATCACGTTGAGTTGCGCGGCAGGTGAGCATCGGGGGTTCGTATTTGCGCAGGACCGTTTCGACGTCTTGCCCGCCTTTGCTTTCCACCTGAGCCATCACTATGTCGCCGGGCTGAGCGCGACAGCTCAGGTCGATTGCAATTTTGTCACCTGGCAATATGCCTTCGAGGTCAAGAAGGTAGCTGCGCACTTCCCACCAATCCACACCGCTTGCCAGCGTGTCGCGCAATTCGTTTGGTGCCGGTATCCATTGTTTGAGTTCAGATTCGCCAAAGCCGGTTGGTGTCGTTTCGATGCCGAGTTCGCCCGGCGCCGCTATCTGTGTAGCGGTGGCAATCTTGCGGATCGTGTCGAGTCCGAGCAGGTGGGGATAGTCCGGTTTCATAAAGCGGGTGAGGGTGGTCGGGCTCACGTCCGCCTCGCGGGCAATGCGTTCGAAGGACCAGCCGGATGTTTTGCGGACGCCATCGAGCCAGGTACGCAGGGTCGACTTCAACGCGTCTTTGTTATCGATGGATGGTGGCGTCAAGAGATCAACCTTTCCCGTCATTCCGACGGACATTTCAGGCGGGAAGCGAGCGTCTGGCAGTCCTGCAATAAAGCAGCAATTTCAACGGGTGGGCAATATGGAATTGCGCCATCGCGGAGGTGCCAAAGTGCTGATTGAACGTGAAAATTTCCATATTTTTACCGGCGGACCGGGTGCTGGCAAGACCAGCGTCATCGAGGCCCTGCGCGCGCGCGGCCATTTATGCGTGGATGAGGTCGGTCGTCAGATCATTCAGGAACAGATGGCGATTGGCGGCGATGCATATCATTGCGGAGATCGCCGCAAATACAGCGAGTTGATGCTGTCGCGCTCGATTTTCACCTTTCAGGCCGTCCATGAGCGCATTCGTCCTGTCTTCTTTGATCGCGGCATTCCAGATCTCGTTGGATATTGTTCTTTGATCGGTGTCGAAACGCCTGTGCATTTTTTGAAGGCGGCGGCTTTGTTTCGCTCGAATAAAAAGGTATTCATCTTCCCGCCATGGCCGGAGATTTACGGACAGGATTCTGAGCGAAAGCAGGATTTCGCCGAAGCCCATGAGACGTGGCGGGTGATGGCGGAAACCTATCCGCAACTTGGATATGAGTTGATCGAAGTGCCGCGCGCAGGCATTTCGGAGAGGGTCGATTTTGTTTTGGCCCGGATTTGAGGGAATGAAATGTCAGATATCGTGGCAGCCATGACAACAAGCGACCTGCCGTTGAAGCGGTTGGGGCGCGGCAAGGTGCGTGACATTTATGAGGTCGATGCCGACCGTCTGCTCCTCGTTGCCACAGACCGCATCAGCGCCTTCGATGTGGTGATGAACGAGGCGATCCCGTTCAAAGGCGCGGTGCTGACGCAGATCAGTGCCTGGTGGTTTTCGCAGCTTGCAGGCGAAGTGGCGCATCATCTGATTTCCGCCAATGCAGACGAGATCATCGCTGCTGTGCCCGCACTTGCGGGGCATCGTGCGGCGCTCGCGGGCCGTTCCATGCTGTGCAAGCGCACGACCGTCTTCCCGATTGAATGCGTGATCCGTGGTTACATTTCCGGTTCGGCGTGGAAGGAATATGCGGCCAGCGGCACGCTCGCCGGCGAAGCGTTACCCAAGGACTTGCGCGAAAGCGACAGGCTGACGCCCGCCATTTTTTCACCTGCCAGCAAGGCCGAGACGGGGCATGATGAAAACATCACGATCGCGCAGATGCGCGCTGTGGTCGGGGATAAGACGACAGCTGAGCTCGAACGTTTGACACGTGCCATCTATGCGCGCGGCTGCGCGGCGGCGGAAAGTCGGGGCATTATCATCGCCGATACTAAGTTTGAATTCGGTCATCAGCCGGACGGTACGATCATTCTGATCGATGAGGTGATGACGCCGGACAGTTCGCGCTTCTGGCCCGCCGATCAATATCAGCCCGGACGCGGCCAGCCGAGTTTCGACAAGCAGCCGCTGCGCGATTATCTCGACGCCTTGAAGAAGGCCGGCAAGTGGGACGGGGAAGCGCCGCCGCCGCCATTGCCGCCTGAAGTGGTTGCTGAAACGAGCAAGCGCTATCTCGATGCGTTCAAGCGGGTGACGGGCGAGGCGCTCGACACGAGCAAGCTCTGACGCTGCAGACGCGCGTCAGATCATCCGACGCAGCATGTCGAGAGCGAATTCGACGCTTTTGATGCGCACGGCTTCGCGGCCAATGTCGCCAAAGCGCTGAGACTCATGGATGATGTTGCGGCCTCTGCGCGCAGCGCCGAAATGCACGAGGCCGACGGGTTTGAGCGCGCTCCCGCCACCGGGGCCCGCAACTCCGGTTACAGACACGGAAATTTGCGCACGTGAATTGTTGAGTGCACCTTCTGCCATCGCGCGGGCGACTGGTTCGCTCACCGCGCCGAAATCCGCGATCAAGTCGCCGGGCACTCCCAGACTGTCGCGTTTGGATTCGTTCGTATAGGTCACGAAGCCGCGTTCGACGACATCCGACGAGCCGGGGATTTCTGTCAGCAGGGCCGCGATGAGGCCACCAGTGCAGCTTTCGGCCGTGACGATTTTCAACTTCGCGTCGCGGCAATCTGCGAGCAGTAGTTCGGCCATTTGCACAAGCGGGCGGGAAAACAGCGACATCAGATTGCCTCGACGAAATAGATCAAGATTTGCAGCGACAGCATTGCATAGATCGCAGCGATAGTGTCATCGAACATGATGCCAAAGCCGCCCTTGAGCTTCGCGTCGGCGAGACTTACGGGCCAGGGTTTCACCACGTCGAACAGGCGGAAGGCTGCGAAGGCGATCACCCACCAGATGATGGCGAAGGGAGTGAAGGCCAACACGAGCCAGATCGCAGCAACTTCGTCGATCACGACTTCTGACGGGTCAGGTTTGGCGGATGCTGCGGCATAGGCACCCGATGCCCATGTGCCGATTAGGAAGGCAACAATTGCAGCGGGGATAAGAGCGTTCACGCCGCCCGTCATTGCGATGACATAGGCGATCGGCAGCGCGGCCAGCGTGCCCCATGTACCCGGTGCTTTGGGCAACAGGCCGGAGCCGAACCAGGTTGCGATGAAGGCGACCGGATGAGAGAGGCGCATACCGACGGGCATGGCGGTCAGGCGCGGCATCAGGGAAATCTCACAGTGGCGAGCGCTTGTGCTGCAAGGCCTTCGTTACGACCCGTGAAGCCGAGGCCTTCCGTCGTCGTCGCCTTGATGCTCACGCGGTCTGTATCGAGAGCGAGGATGTCTGCTACGCGAGCGCGCATCGCGTCACGTTGCGGGCCTATTTTCGGGCGTTCGCAAATGAAGGTCACGTCGACATGCACAATGCGCGCACCTTTGTCACTGACGAGTTTTGCGGCATGGGCAAGAAAACGATCAGACGCCGCGCCTTTCCATTGCGGATCGCTTGGCGGAAAATGCTGCCCGATATCACCTTCGCCGATGGCGCCGAGAATGGCGTCAGTCAAAGCGTGGAGGCCTGCGTCGGCATCAGAATGTCCAATCAATCCATTTGTGTGGGGCACGCGCACGCCGCAGAGCCAGACGTGATCACCGGGACCGAAGCGATGCACGTCATAGCCCGAACCCGTTCGGCTTTCGCCGCTTGTGCCGAGGAGGCGCTCGGCAAGATCGAGATCGGCGGCGCTGGTGATTTTCAAATTCATCTCGTCCCCTTCGATCATCGTGACGTCTATCCCCGCTGCTGCCGCGACCGCCACATCATCGGTGAGATCGCTTGCCGACGCTTTGCGATGTGCGTCGAGAATAGCGTCAAAGCGGAAGGCTTGTGGCGTTTGTGCGCGCCAAAGCCCTTCGCGCGAAACGGTCTCACTAGCTTGGCCAGCCTCGGCACGGCGCAGTGTGTCGGTGACGGGTAGGGCGACCAGCGCCCCGCGATGGGTCTTCAGGGCATCAAGCGTGCGGTTGATGATGGCGGCACTCACCAGCGGCCGTGCGCCGTCATGGATCAGCACATTGGTCGGGGATATTTTGTGCAAACTCTCAAGTCCGAGCGCTACAGACGCTTGCCGTGTCGCGCCGCCGAACGAAGGGGGCAGCAGCTTTGGCAGTCCGGCGGCGGCGGCCTGGTAGCTGTCCGCATCGTCCGGATGGATCACTGCGAGCACATGATCAATGCCGGGATGGCTTGCGAAGGCGACCAAAGTCCGGCGCAACACGGCGATGCCGCCGAGCAACCTGTACTGTTTAGGGCCGCCGGGTCCGGCGCGAGTGCCCCGTCCTGCCGCCACGATGAGCGCCACATTTGTCATGGATGCGTTGGTGGCATCCGCTTTCCGGCGGCGCAAGCAGGAAATTCGGGCCTTTAAAAGAGTTCTACAGAACCGCTTGCGCGACCTTCGCAGCTGCGGTAAATTGTTGAAAATTTGTGCAGTCTTATTTGGTGCCTATATTTTGACCATATCCATCGGTTCTCATACACTTGAAACGCCTGTTTTGCTGGCCCCGATGGCCGGAATCACTGATTTGCCGTTTCGCCGCTGCGCCCACAATCTTGGCGCGGGACTGGTTGTGTCTGAAATGGTGGCAAGTTCCGAGCTGGTCCGGGAGCGGCCCGATGTGGTCCGCCGGGCTGCCGGCAAGGGTCATGTGGACCCGCTGGTGATCCAGATCGCGGGCCGAGAACCCTATTGGATGGCCGAGGGCGCAAAACTTGCTGAGGCGGCAGGCGCGGACATCATCGACATCAACATGGGGTGTCCGGCCAAGACGGTGACGTCGGGCCTCTCCGGTTCGGCGCTCATGCGTAATCTCGACCATGCGCTGACGCTGATTGAGGCGACTGTCGGCGCTGTCTCTGTGCCGGTGACGTTAAAAATGCGCACCGGTTGGGACGAGACGACCCGCAATGCACCGGAGCTTGCCGTGCGGGCCGAAGCCGCAGGCGTGAAAATGGTGACGGTGCATGGCCGCACACGTTGTCAGTTTTACAAAGGTCGCGCTGACTGGGGATTTATCCGTCACGTCAAGGACGCGGTATCGATTCCTGTTGTCGCCAATGGCGATGTCATCAATTGTGAGGATGCGAAATCTATCCTCGCGCAGTCGGGAGCCGACGGGGTGATGATCGGGCGAGGGGCGCAAGGGCGTCCGTGGTTCCTGGCTCAGGTCGCGCATTACCTCGAAACTGGTGTTGAGCTTGCGCCGCCGACATGGGCCGAGCAGGGTGAAATTGTCGCCGCGCATTACCGCGACATGCTCGATCACTATGGCAACGAGCTTGGCATGCGCATGGCTCGTAAACATCTCGTCTGGTATCTCGAAGAAGCTTCGCGCGTTTTCCCTGATGATGCCATGTCGGTCAAAAATGAAGTGGTGCGGATGCGCGAACCGCTCGCCGTGCTGGCCGCTATTGCCCACTTTTACGAACGTGCTGCGGCGGCCTCACCCGCTGTAGCCACCAGTGAGGCCGCATAATGGTGCGCACCGCTCTTCAGGATCCGACACCCTTGCTGCCAGCGGCATCCGCCATTCTCAATGCTATGCCGCATCCGGTCATTATGATCGACCCGGAAATGCGCATTGAATTTGTGAACGATAGTGCCGAGCATTTCTTTGCCGCGTCGGCCGCCGTGTTGCTCAATCATCCGCTGAACGAGCTTGTGGCTTTCGGCAGTCCTGTTCTCGCGCTGGTCGCTCAGGTGATCGAACATGGCGTGTCGGTCAATGAATACGGCGTCGAGATTGGAACGGCAAAAGCGGGTGACCGTGCGGTTGATATTCAGGTGACACCGGTCAATGAATATCCCGGTCGCGTTCTGCTTATCCTGCAAGTGCGCACCATGGCGCATAAAATGGACCGCCAACTGACACATCGCAGCGCGGCGCGTTCTGTCACCGGGATGGCAGCTATCCTCGCGCATGAAATCAAAAACCCTCTGTCGGGGATACGCGGGGCAGCGCAGCTTCTTGAGTTGAACGCTTCAACCGATGACCGCACGCTGACACGGCTGATCTGCGACGAGACGGATCGTATCTGCAAACTCGTTGACCGGATGGAGGTTTTCTCCGACGAACGCCCGGTGCCGCGCGAGCCTGTGAATATTCACATTGTGCTCGGCCATGTGAAGCAGCTTGCCGTCAGTGGTTTTGGCAAGGACATCAAATTCCATGAGGAATATGACCCCTCGTTGCCGCCTGTACTCGGAGATAAGGATCAACTCATTCAGGTGATGCTCAATCTGGTGAAGAATGCAGCAGAAGCCATTGGCGGGCCCGAAGGTGAAATTATTCTGACCACGGCCTATCGCCCGGGCGTGCGCCTGTCGATGCCCGGTAGTCGTGACCGCGTTAGTCTGCCGCTCGAAATTTGCGTGATTGATGACGGTCCGGGCGTGCCGCCTGATCTGTTGCCGCATCTGTTCGATCCGTTTGTTACGACCAAAGCTTCGGGCACCGGCCTCGGACTTGCTTTGGTTGCCAAGATCATTGGCGATCACGGCGGCATCGTCGAATGCGAGAGCCAGCCACGCCGTACCGTCTTCCGCGTTCTTCTGCCCATGCATACAGGCGACGCGACCACACATTCAAAAGACTATTAGGAGTTTAAGTTTAATGGCGAGCGGCACCATTCTGCTGGCGGATGACGATGCGGCGATCCGTACGGTGCTCAATCAGGCACTGGGTCGGGTCGGGTATGATGTGCGGGCAACCAGCAACGCGGCAACGCTTTGGCGATGGGTGCAGCAAGGCGAAGGCGACCTCATCATCACTGACGTTGTGATGCCCGACGAAAACGCCTTTGATCTTATCCCTCGCATCAAGCGTATGCGGCCAGACCTGCCGATCATCGTGATGAGCGCCCAGAACACACTCAAGACGGCGATTACGGCAGCGGAGCGCGGCGCTTACGAATATCTCCCTAAGCCCTTCGATCTCAACGAGCTTATCCGCGTTGTGGACAGGGCATTGACGGCGCCGCGCGAAAGCGCCGTGCCGCGTTCGCCCGCGCCTGAGGATGACAAGATACCGCTCATCGGTCGTTCACCCGCCATGCAGGATATTTACCGCGTGCTGGCGCGACTGATGCAGACCGATCTCACGGTGATGATTTCCGGCGAAAGCGGCACCGGCAAAGAGCTGGTTGCCCGCGCGCTCCATGACTATGGCAAGCGCCGCAACGGACCTTTCGTGGCGATTAACATGGCCGCCATCCCGCGCGAGCTAATCGAAAGCGAGTTGTTCGGTCACGAGAAAGGTGCCTTCACCGGTGCCAGCCAGAGGGCGACAGGTCGCTTTGCGCAGGCCGAAGGTGGCACGCTGTTTCTGGACGAAATCGGGGATATGCCGATGGAAGCCCAGACGCGTTTGCTGCGTGTGTTGCAGCAGGGAGAGTACACGACCGTCGGCGGACGCACGGCGATCAAGACAGACGTGCGCATCGTGGCGGCGACCAACCGTGACTTGCGCCAGCTCATCAATCTCGGGCTCTTCCGCGAAGATCTGTTTTTCCGCCTCAACGTGGTGCCGATCCGCCTGCCTCCGTTGCGCGAGCGGACCGAGGATATTCCGGACCTTGTCCGCCATTTCCTCAATCAGGCCGAGGCCGAAGGCCTGCCGCCCAAGACCATCGACAGCGACGGGATGGAGTTCATCAAGCGTTATCGCTGGCCGGGCAATGTGCGCGAGCTTGAAAACCTCGTCCGGCGTCTCGCCGCTCTCTACACAGAGGAGGCCATTGGCGCCTCCGTACTGGAGGCGGAACTCGCCGAGCCTGATTTTGGCCGCCCCTCGCAGGACGCGCCGGTTGATGAGCCATTGACTTCATCGGTCGAGCGGGCGCTGAACCGGCTCTTTGCTTCGGCCGGGGACGATCTGCCGCCGCCCGGTCTCTATGACCGCATTTTGCGGGAGGTCGAGAAGCCCCTGTTCGGTATGACACTGGCGGCTACACGCGGCAATCAGATCAAGGCGGCGCATTTGCTGGGGATCAACCGCAATACATTGCGTAAAAAGCTCAGAGAGCTTGAGGTTCAGGTTGTTCGGGGCCTGAAATAGGGCCTTTCGGCAACGTGCTCAGTGTCGTGGTAAAGTTGCAACATTGTGATTGATTGCCCGTGCTTTTCGGGCCACTATGCGCCCAGCCAAAAGCTGGCTGTTGCGTATATGGCACGGAATGGGTGGGTAGCTTGTTGTCGAACTGTTTCTCTCACATTCATTTCCGCCGGTTTGCCCGGGTGCAGGGCGGGTTATGACGACAGTCGATCATCACAGAGACCGTAGCGCGAGCTGGGACGCGCGCTTGTGGCGTCAGTTGTCGCGACGGGGCTTCTCCGGCGCGCTGGCCATTGGTCTGGTGATCGTGGCCATCTTCCTCGGCTCCTTCACATATATGACGTTGACTGGCCTGACGCCGCTCAAGCCGAGCCGTGGTCTGGTTATCGCCCTGTTGTTGGCAAACCTCACCACTGTGCTCGTCCTGTTCGCTCTGATTACGTGGCGGATCGTGCGCATTATCATTGCGCGGGTCAGTGGCGCGGCCGGATCGAAGCTCCATGCCCGTCTGGTGGCGATGTTCTCCATCGTGGCCGTGATGCCGGCCATCATCGTTGCCGTTTTTGCGGCTGTGACCCTCAATCGCGGGCTCGATGCATGGTTCAGTGAACGCACACAAGTCATTATTTCTAATGCGCAAACGGTGGCAGAGGCTTATCTGAACGAGCATCACCATGTGCTACGCGGCGATGCGCTGGCCATGGCGACCGACCTCGATCGTGCCGGTCCTTATCTGGAGTCTGATCCTGAGCATTTTCAGGAACTTGTCGGCACCCAGGCCGCGTTGCGGTCTTTACCAATGGTCTATGTCATCAACGAGCAAGGTCGGGTGATCGCGCGGGCGGCGGTCGCCGGTGCGCCCGCCATCGGCTTGCCGTCGCCCGAACAGTTTGCTGCCGCCAAAAAGGGCGAGGCGGTGCTCTTCACAATCGATTCCGTCGATCAGATCAGAGCGCTGGTGAAGTTGCCGTCGCTGGAGGACACCTATCTCTATGTGGCGCGGCCGGTGGACAGTCGGGTTCTCGATCATCTGGCGCAGACCCGCGAAGCGGTGAACGAGTACCAAAGTCTGGAACAGCGGCGGATCACCTTCCAGGTGACCTTCGCCCTGATCTATATCGCGGTTGCTCTGGTCACATTGCTGGCCGCTATCTGGCTTGGCCTGTGGGCGTCGAACCGTATTGTTGATCCCATCGGCAAGCTTGTGGATGCGTCGGAGCGGATCTCCGCAGGTGACCTCAGTGCCCGCGTCGAGCCCGGTGAGACGGGCGATGAGCTCGACATGCTGAGCAGCGCCTTCAACCGCATGACGGAACAGCTTGAGAGCCAGCGGTCTGCCTTGGTGGACGCCAACTATCAGTTCGATCAGCGCCGTCAGTTCACTGAAGCCGTGTTGTCGGGTGTCAGCGCCGGTGTTTTCGGTCTCGACAATGAAGGCATCATCAATCATGCCAATCGTGCGGCGCTGCGGTTTTTTGACCGGACGGAAGCCGACATGCTGGGCCACGATATAGCGGTGGCCGTGCCCGAAATGGCTGAATTGTTCCGTGAGGCACAGAGCCATTCGGAGCGTCGGGCGAGGGCGCAGATCTCCATTCACGGCAACGGGGTGGACCGCACGCTCAATATTCGTGTGACGCGTGAAGTGACGGATTCCGGTGTAGGCGGCTTTGTCCTCACCTTTGACGACATCACCGAACTGGTGAGTGCGCAGCGCACCTCCGCTTGGGCCGACGTGGCGCGCCGTATTGCGCATGAGATCAAGAACCCGCTGACACCGATCCAGCTTTCAGCTGAGCGTCTGCGACGCAAGTACAGCAAGGAAATTCTGACCGATCCCGAAGTGTTTCTGCAATGCACCGAGACGATCATCCGGCAGGTCGGGGATATCGGGCGTATGGTCGATGAGTTCTCGTCCTTTGCGCGTATGCCGGAAGCGGTTATCAAGTCGCTGGAACTGAACGAGATCGTGCGGCAGGCCGCATTTCTGCAGCGCATCGGACATCCCGAGATCGAATATATCCTCGATCTGCCGATCACCAGTGTCTGGCTTGAGTGCGACGGGCGATTGATGAGCCAGGCGCTTACCAACATTCTCAAAAATGCAGCCGAAGCTATCCGCGGTCATGACGGTGATGAACTGGAACATCACGGCACCGAAGACGGCGAGTTGGGACGCATACTCGTGCGGCTCATCGAAGAACCGGAATTTGTCATCATCGAAGTGCGCGATACGGGTTGCGGCCTGCCGCAATCAAACCGCATCCGGCTCACCGAGCCCTATGTGACGACGCGCGACAAGGGAACGGGTCTTGGTCTGGCCATTGTCAATAAGGTAATGGACGACCACGGCGGTACATTGGAATTGGAAGACGCTCCCGACATGGACGATTGGGTAGGCGGCGCTCTGGTGCGCCTGACCTTCCCGCGCGTCCATCAGGCGGCAGTTGCACTGAACGACGGAAACGAGGCGATGAATGGCATCTGAGATTCTAATTGTTGATGATGAAGCGGATATTCGTGAACTCGTTTCCGGGATTCTGAAAGACGAAGGCTATGACACGCGTGTGGCGGGCGACAGCGATGGCGCTCTGACGGCTATTGAAGCGCGGCGTCCGGGATTGATCGTGCTCGACATCTGGTTGCAGGGAAGCCGTCTTGACGGATTGGAACTGCTTGATGTGATCCACGAGCGACATCCCGATCTGCCTGTGGTCATCATCAGCGGTCACGGCAATGTTGAGACGGCTGTATCGGCGATCAAGAAGGGCGCCTACGACTTTATTGAAAAGCCCTTTAAGGCCGACCGGCTAATCCTCATCGTGCGTCGTGCCATCGAAGCTTATCGTCTGCGCCGAGAAAACTCAGAACTGAAAACGCGTATCGGCGACGAGACCATGCTGGTTGGTGGTTCGCCCGTCATCGCGCATGTGCGCCAAACCGTGGATAAGGTCGCGCCCACCGGCAGCCGTGTGCTGATTACCGGTCCGTCAGGTTCGGGCAAGGAAGTTGTTGCGCGTCTGCTGCATTCACGTTCACGCCGCGCCGCTCATTCGTTTGTGGCAATCAATGCGGCCACTATGGCGCCCGAGCGCATGGAAGCTGAGTTGTTCGGCACAGAAGAGTCCTCTGCCGGACCCCGCAAGGTCGGTGTGTTTGAACAGGCGCATGGCGGGACTTTGTTTCTCGACGAAGTGGCCGAGATGCCGCTTGAAACGCAAAGCAAGATTTTGCGCGTGCTCGTCGAGCAAACATTCGAGCGCGTTGGCGGCGGGCCGAAGGTCAAAGTTGATGTGCGCGTGGTCTCCTCGTCGAGTCGCGATCTCAATGACGAAATCGCCAAGGGTCGTTTCCGCGAAGATCTGTTCCATCGCTTGAATGTGGTGCCGATCTTGGTTCCGCCACTATCGTCGCGGCGCGAGGATATCCCCATGCTGGTCGATTATTTCATGGGGCAGATTTCCAAAGCGACCGGCCTGCCGCCGCGCGGTATTTCGGAGGACGCGATGGCGGCTTTGCAGGCGCATGACTGGCCGGGCAACATCCGTCAGCTTCGCAATAATGTGGAACGATTGCTGATCCTCACTTCCGGTGATCCGGCGGGGATGGTGACGGCTGACATGTTGCCTGCTGAGGTTGGTTCGTCGGCGCAGATCACGGTCAGCGGATCGGGTGGCGAACACATTATGGCTTTGCCGCTTCGTGAAGCGCGAGAAACGTTCGAGCGGGAATATCTGATGGCGCAGATCAGTCGCTTCGGCGGCAATATTTCGCGCACGGCGGCCTTCATCGGCATGGAGCGTTCGGCGCTTCACCGCAAGCTGAAGTCCCTCGGCGTGGCGACGACAAACCGTTCCGATATCATCGCCTGACCTTAAGGGGAACGTCTTTGTCCCGCATTGCTTATGTCAATGGCCGCTATCTTCGTCACAGCGAGGCGGCGGTCCATATTGAAGATCGCGGCTATCAGTTTTCCGATGGCGTCTATGAAGTCTGCGGCGTTCGCGACGGGCTGCTGATGGACGAGGATTACCATCTGGAGCGGTTGGAGCGTTCATTGCGCGAACTTCGCATTGCCATGCCAATGGCGATGCGGTCCTTGCGCCATGTGATACGTGAAGTTGTGCGGCAAAATGATATCTACGACGGTATGGTCTATCTGCAGGTGACGCGCGGTGTCGCCAAACGCGATCACCCGTTTCCCAATCCGCCGGTGCGGCCAGCGCTGGTCATTACGGCCAAACCGTTGAGCCTCTCCAAAATTGCGCAAGCGGTAGCGCAGGGCGTTGCGGTTGTCACCATGCCAGACCAGCGCTGGGCGCGGCGGGACATCAAATCCGTATCGCTGCTGGCCAATATTCTCGCCAAGCAAGCCGCGCGCGAGGCGGGGGCCTATGAAGCATGGCTTGTTGATCAGGATGGGTTTGTGACCGAAGGGTCGTCAACCAATGCCTGGATCGTGGACGCCGAGGGTCGCGTCATCACGCGGCCTTTGAGCGCAGATATTCTGCCCGGTGTCACGCGGCGCGTGCTGCTCGAAGCGGCGGCGCGTGAGGGGATCGAGATTGTTGAGCGGGCCTTTACGGTGGAAGAAGCGCGTCATGCGCGCGAGGCGTTTATCAGTGCCTGCACCGCGATCATTACGCCGGTTGTGCGGGTTGACGGGTTGGCGATAGGTAATGGCGCGCCCGGTTCTGTCACAATGCGGTTGCGCGCGGCCTATGACTCCGCAACTCAGACAGCACGTCGATAGTATTTCGGAGGGTATGGTACGATTTATCGTCAAAAATTGACCATAAATGCAGAACACCTTCATTTCGCACTTGCAGCATAGACGCAAAACACCAGATTGTAGTGATTGCCGCACTTTCGCTCTTCAAGGGCAAAGAGAATAGTATGAGGTTGGCCGGTGCGGCCGCGCTGACCCAATCCAATGCGACAAATGGGGTTTACCCATGAGTGAAAAGACTCATAACTTGCAGGACACTTTCCTGAATCATGTGCGTAAGCACAAAGTCAATCTCACCATATTCCTCGTGAATGGTGTGAAGCTTCAGGGTGTGGTGACGTGGTTCGACAATTTTTGTGTGTTGTTACGTCGAGATGGCCACTCCCAATTGGTGTATAAGCACGCCATATCGACCATCATGCCGTCATCACCAGTTCAGCTTTTCGAGCCGGGCGGCAGTGGCGAAGAAGCATGAGGCTTCGGTTCTGAAGTCGTAATGGAATAATTTTTGAGTAACGAGACCCCCATCGGACCGTCGCGTGGTGCAACACGCGCTTACGTGCTCGTGCCTTGGCTGAAGTCAGCCGAGCATGAAGCGCGAAAGACCGGTCGTGCGATCCGCACGCAAGAGGCACGGCTTGATGAAGCCGTTGGCCTTGCTGCAGCTATTCATCTCGACATCGTAGGCACAAGCGTTGTGCAACTGAGTGAGGTGCGGCCGGCAACCCTGATCGGGCAGGGCAAGGTCGAAGAACTCAAAGGCTTGTTCGAGGAACTCGCTGTCGAGCTTGTGATTGTGGACGGGCATTTGTCGCCTGTGCAGCAGCGCAACCTCGAAAAAGAGTGGAACCTCAAAATCCTCGATCGCACCGGGCTTATCCTCGAAATTTTCGGGGAGCGTGCCAATACGCGTGAAGGCTCGCTGCAAGTTGAGCTCGCGCATCTCAATTATCAAAAGAGCCGTCTGGTTCGCAGTTGGACCCATCTGGAGCGTCAACGCGGCGGTTTCGGTTTTCTCGGTGGTCCGGGCGAAACGCAGATCGAAGCGGACAGGCGCGTTATTCAGGAACGCATCGCCAAGATCGAGAAACAGTTGGAGAGCGTCAAGCGCACACGCGAGTTGCATCGTAAGACGCGGCGCGAGGTGCCTTACCCGATTGTGGCGTTGGTCGGTTATACCAACGCGGGCAAATCCACATTGTTCAACAGGCTGACTGAGGCCGATGTGTTTGCCGAGAACCTGTTGTTTGCGACGCTTGATCCGACCATGCGGGCGGTGACGCTGCCGACGGGCCGCAAAATCATCCTTTCGGACACGGTGGGGTTCATCTCCGACCTGCCGACGCATCTGGTGGCTGCTTTCCGCGCGACGCTTGAAGAAGTGCTTGAAGCCGAAATTGTGCTTCATGTACGCGACGCTGCGCATGAGGAAAGCGACATTCAGAAGAGTGACGTAGAGGGCGTGCTGAAGTCGCTTGGATTGATCGGTGAGAAAGTCGTGGGTTCGCCGCGCCCGCTGATCGAAGTGCTTAACAAGATCGACAGCCTTGATGCCGCCCATCACGACGCCATCGTTAACACGGCGTCGCGCGAGGCCATGACGGTCGCCACCTCAGCGCTGACAGGCGAGGGCGTGGAGGCGTTGCTGGCGTTGATTGATGAGCACGTGACCTACAAGGGTTTCCCGCTCAGCATCGCGTTGAGAGCCGACGAGGGCGAGGCCTATGCCTGGCTCCATGAGAACGGTCAGGTGCGCGGGCGTGAGACCGCCGAGGACGGTTCTGTGACGCTCGATATTGTGATGCCGGAAGCGGAGATCGGCCGGCTCGAAAAGCGCTTTCCAGCGCTCGCTGCGCGTCTTGACCTGCCTGTGCGAGCGGTCGAATGACGGATGATAGTCGGCTGGAGCTTGTGGCTGATTTGATGCGCGAAGTTGCGGCGCAGGAGATATTGCCGCGTTTCCGCGCCCTGAGCGATGGCGATATCGAGGAAAAATCCAAGGGCGATTTTGTAACCATTGCAGACCGCGACGCCGAACTATGGCTGACGCCGCGCCTGGAAGCACTTGTGCCCGGATCGCGCGTGTTGGGCGAAGAAGCGACGGCCAAGGTGCCGGAGCTTATGTCGATCGTGGAGGGCGATGGCCCTTATTGGACTGTTGACCCAGTGGATGGCACCGGCAACTTTGTGGCGGGTCGGGAAAATTTCGGCGTCATGGTTGCTTTCGTCGAAGGCGGCGACGTGCGTCAGGCGTGGATATATTTACCTGTATCGGGTGATATGGCTGTCGCCGAGCACGGTGCTGGTGCCTTTTGGCATTCCAACGGCCGATCTCAGCGCATGAACGCCGGACATGCATCCGATGATGTCGGCAAGATTACCGGAGCTTTCAACGTCCGCTTTATGAACGAGGCGTGGCGCGATTGCGTTGAATTATTTGCTGACACTGTGCCGCGCAAATCCGCACATCTCTGTTCGGCGTGGGATTACACTGATCTCGCGCATGGGCGACATGACCTCGTGACTTATAACCGTATGATGCCTTGGGATCATGCGCCGGGTTCACTGATCCTGCGCGAAGCGGGCGGTGTGTTGCGTAGTCTGGACGAGGACGTTGATTATCGCCCTGCGTATTTGGGTGCGCCGCACCTCGCTGCGCGCGACGAAGCGAGCTGGCAGATTTATGCGCGGGCTATTCGCGCTCTTCGCGTTTAGCTTCGTTCCACATTGCATCCATTTCTGTGAGGTCGGAGTCCGTCAGCTTGCGTCCTTGCGCCGCCAGTTTTTCCTCAATGCGACCGAAACGGCGACGAAATTTGGCGTTGGTCCGGCGTAGTGCAGCTTCGGGATCGATCTCCAGATGTCGCGCGAGGTTGGCATAGACAAAGAGGATGTCGCCGAACTCGTCCTCAAGCCGGTCTTTATCCCCGCCTTTGGCAAGTTCGTGTGATAGTTCCAGCATTTCCTCATTGAGCTTGTCGAGCACGTTGTCGGTGCTGGGCCAGTCGAAGCCGACACTGGCTGCCCGCTTTTGCAATTTTAATGCACGGGTGAGGGCGGGGAGTGCCAATGGCACATCGTCGAGCAGACTTTCGCCCGTCGGTTTGCCCTTGGCGGCTTTTTCCTCGGCCTTGATTTCTTCCCATCGGGTGCTGACCGTGCCTGCGGCGCGGGCATCCTCGTTGCCGAAGACGTGAGGGTGGCGGCGGATCATCTTCTCGCAGATGGCACGCACCACGTCTTCAAATTGGAATTCGTTGGCCTCTTTCGCCATCTGCGCATGGAAGACCACCTGCAACAAAAGGTCGCCCAGCTCGTCGCGCAATTCGTTCATGTCGCCAAGTTCGATGGCATCGGCGACTTCATAGGCTTCTTCGATCGTGTAGGGCGCAATGGTGGCGAAGTTTTGCTCGAGGTCCCAGGGGCAACCGCCATCGGGATCACGCAGCTTTGCCATGATCTGCAACAGGCTTTCGATGCGCGAAAGATTTTCAGGCATATCCATAAGACGTGTTCCGCAAACGAGGATAGTCAGCCGAAGTTTTCGTCGGCCACGAACGGATTGCTGCGACGCTCTGCACCGAAGGTTGAAAGTGGCCCGTGACCAGGGACAAAGGTTACGTCGTCACCAAGTGGCCAGAGCTTGTCGCGTATGGCGTTGACGAGTGAGGCATAGTCGCCGCGCGGCAAATCTGTACGGCCAATGGAACCGTTGAACAACACGTCGCCGACGATGGCGAGGCGCGCTTCGTCGTTGAAGAAGACGATGTGCCCCGGTGTGTGACCGGGGCAATGCAGCACCTGAAAAGTCAAACCACCGACTTCCACTGTGTCACCGTTTTCGAGCCATCGCGTTGGCTCGAAACTTTGATAGGTGGGAAACCCATATTTCGCACCTTGCCTGGGCAAGTCCGAGATGAGGAACAAGTCGTCCCGGTGCGGACCTTCGATGGGTACGCCGAGGCGTTCTGCCAACTCACCCGCTGCAGAAGCATGATCAAGATGTCCGTGTGTCAGAAGCACTTTTTCGAGTGTTATGCCGAGTTCTTCGACGGTCTCCATGATGCGGTCGAGGTCTCCGCCGGGGTCACTAACAGCACCGCGCATGGTCGTTTCGTTCCATAGCAGCGTGCAATTCTGCTGGAAGGGCGTAACGGGAAGAATCGCTACTTTGAGGCTCATGGCGTTGCTTTTCGTGTCTGTGCGGTCGCTCAAATTAGGGAGCAGTTGCGCAATTGTCCAACAATGACGGGGCTTTTTGCGTGCCGACAACGAATTCTGTGCATAAATCGAGCATGTGCGAATGAAAAAAGCATTGTGGCGCAGCTATTTCTTGGCGTTTTGTGAAAACTTGTGAAAGATAGTGCCAGCTTCCACCAAGGACGAATCACGAATCATGGCCACAAAACCCGCTGCCAAGACTGCTGTTAAAAAGCCCGCCGCTGCGAAAGCACCGGCTGCCAAGACAGCTGCCGCTGCCAAAAAGGCACCGGCACAAGCCACCATCCCGCTCTCGAAAATTATTGCCGAGCTGGCGGAAACACATGACATGTCGAAGAAGGCCGCTGCGGCGTTCTTTGAATCCTTCGTCGAACTGACTGTCAAGAACCTGAAGAAGGGCAACAAAGTCCGTATCACAGGTCTCGGCATTCTCGCTGTTCGCAAGCGCGCTGCCCGTATGGGTCGCAACCCTGCAACGGGCGAAGCCATCAAGATCAAG
>TARA_R110000868_G_scaffold13102_5_pt1 | contig 18158 bp, 16 predicted proteins | sample TARA_R110000868 | Tara Oceans TARA_R110000868 (sample SAMEA4397489) | marine metagenome | biome: Polar Biome; feature: [SRF] surface water layer (ENVO:00010504); material: water (ENVO:00002006), including particulate matter (ENVO:01000060) such as... | depth 5 m | reverse complement strand
ATTAGCTGCAAATGTAAGTTGTTAAAAATTATTAACAAAATCATTTTCTTAATTTTTTTAACGTATTTGATACGAAAAAAGACGCATTTAATCGATATTCAATGCTTTGCCCGCCTTGGCAAATACAGTTATTGCACAATTTAAGTGTTCCGTATCACGGCCCGCGGACATTTGTACTCCAATTCCTGCTTTTCCTTTAAGTCCCAAGAGAAAGAAGAATCCTAATGCATTAATACCTTTTTGGCTCAGAAAATTGGCCATTTTCTAGATTAAATAAGCTTCAAATAGCATTTTTTAGGTCCAATAATTGGGACATTTCATCCATTTTAAAAGATATTGCCTATTTCCATGCCCATTTTTTCTTCTCTTTAGGCAGTACGGATAGCGACCTAAGGTAGCAACATTTAGACAAAGTCTAACGTAATTTCGTCATTGATATAAATTAGGATTTTATTTTCAATTTCATATCCCATTACTTCCAAGGCGTCAGCATAGGAATAAATTTGTTCGTGGTATTTTGGATTTCTTTTACCTGTTTTATAATCTATTATTGTGGCGCTGTTATCTTTAATTACAATTCTATCCGGACGAAGTACCTTCCCGTTTTTGGTTAGGATATCCTGTTCATTCTTTATTAGGTGTCCCTTTTCAAAGTAACTGAGCAATCTTGGATGTTCTACAATTGCCTTTATCCTTTGTCCCAATACCAAACTATCTTCTTGGGAAAGATCCCCATTTCTAATAAGTCCATTTATAGCTTCATCAATATCCTCAGTGGTCTCTATTAGCCCCATGACAAAATGCAGTAAATTTCCTTTACTGATGGCTGTTCCCCTTTCGGTATCCCATAGGGCTCCCGATTTGGTCAAGATCCTAAACTCTGGCCGCTCCTTGTAAGTGTATAAATGCGATATTTTTTCCTGATGTTCTCCTTGGTCGGTGGGTTCGTCCTGAACTTCAAGATCCCCAAATAGATAACAATTCTTGCCCTCATCCCAAAGTCTTCTTTCCTTTAAATAGTGTATAAACAATCCGGAGTATAAATTTGGTTTGTGCCCTCCCTTTGGTGTAAGGTCTTTTTTTGATATCACATAAAGCCCCTTAATGGCCCTTGTCAAGGCTACGTACAATAGATTAAAGGCATCCAATTCCAGTTTATGCTGTTCCTCGTAATAAAGGGCTTCCGCCGCTGTTCCGTAGGTAATAACTTCCTGCTTTTTATTGATTAGAATCTCTTCAAAGCCATTAAAAGCATGTGCATTAACGGGCAACCATAATTTAGCATCCCTTTCTTCATATATATTGGTATTTGCAAAAGGAAAGATTACAATGGGGAACTCCAAACCTTTGGATTTATGGACGGTCATTATCTGAACGGCATCCACATTTTCAGGAGCGGTTATACTAAGGCTCTCCTTTTTCTTTTCCCAATGCGTTAGAAAGACCTGGGCATTTGCCCCTTCCTTTTGTTCCACCTCCAGAACAACATCCAAAAAATACGTTATGTAAGCATCGGAAGTGTCTGCCAATCCAAATTTTTTAATAGCATATTCCAAGCCGTCATAAACGGAGGACTTGCCCAAAGTATTAATATTAAACTGATAGTTCTCCTTTAGCAACTGTGCTACCCTTTTAATATTGGTGTATATAAATTGATGTCTGTTTTCTTTGCCCTCCGAAAGAAAGCTCAAAATTTCATAACACCTCTCCTCCTCGTTGGCCTGAATACTAAAATGCAATAGATTGATCAAGAACCTTACCTTGGGATTACTGTTTAACAGTAGTGTTTCGGACGAAATGATGGGGATTTTACTTTGCATTAAAAAATCGGCCAATAAAATACCATGCTTTTTCTTGCGGGTAAGGATGCATATATCCTTTAAGGAATAGTTCTTTTTTAAAGCTTCTTCCAATATGTTCAATACCGCATTACAGTATTCCTCATCTTCATCGCTGGATTCTTCAGCATCTATAAAGGAAAGCTGTACCAAACCACCTTTTTTACTATTGTAGTGCTGATTATTGCCTTCCACGAACAATTTATTATAAACACTGTTCTCCAAAAATGGACTGGTAACAGTGAAAAAATCGTTATTAAATTTTATCACTTCCTCATGACTCCGATAATTGGCAGGGAGATTGGAGGTGGTTGGTGAAATTACAAAGGGGTTTTCCTTTAGATTGATAAGATTTAAAAACTGTTCGGCCTTACCGCCCCTCCAACGGTATATGGCCTGTTTGGCATCGCCCACCAAAAGTAATGAACCAATTTTTCCTTGATCATCCGCACTTTCCAATGCGTTACCGATCAAAGGTATTAGATTGTTCCATTGCATTTCGGAAGTATCCTGAAACTCATCCACAAAATAGTGACGGTATTTTTCCCCAATACGTTCATAGATAAAAGGCGCAGGTTGATCCTTAATCTCCTTTGAAATAATACTATTGAAAGAGGATATGGGCAAAAGGTCACGTTCCAGCTCCAGATTCTTAATTTCGTTTTGAATAGCACTTAAAACCGTCAGTGGCACTATGTTACTATAGGCATTCTTGAGGAGGGACAAAACAATGGAGTTTTCCTTAATTTCATTGAATAGACCAATAAACCTCGGATGGAGTCCGTCCAATATATCTTTAACGTCCTGGGGGCAGGATTTGGCGTATAATGGATCTGTCTCAAAATTTTGCTTCCAAGCTGCATTAAAATCTACGTTTAAATCTCCCAAGGCTATTTTTGCAATAAATTTTGGAAAGTAGCCCGATTTAAAACTGCTGAATTCCAGCGAATTATCCTCAATAATGATCAGGATTTCCTTAGCCCAGCCTATTATTTTCATTTCAAGGGCCTGAATTTGCAGCACCATTTCCTTTTTCAAATCCACAAAATCATCAATGCTCTTCCCTTCCAACTTTTTTAAATGTGAAGCCTGATTTTCATTGAATAATAAAGTCCCTATTTTTTGTAGATCAAAAGCAATATCCCAACTTTTATCACCATCAATTTTTTCCAAGGCAAAATCGATCAACACTTTGGTCAATTGTTCATTGGTACCTGCCTTGTTAATGAGTTTGGCAATAGCTTCATCCAACAATAGTTTGGTATCCAGGACCACCTCAAAATTTTGGGGAAGTTTTAAATCTTTTGCAAAAGTTCTAATCAGCCTATGTGTAAACTTATCAATGGTAGAAACATCAAAAAAGGCATAATTATGAAGAATCTCCTTGAGAACCTTCTTAGATCTATTTCGCAGCGTGCTTATATCGACACCTAATTCCAAGGATATGTCGGTCAACATTGGAGGAGTCCCATTATTATCCGACTGCTTTCCAAAATTAAAAAGACTGCCCAAAATGCGTTGTTTCATTTCGTTTACAGCTTTGTTGGTAAACGTAATGGCGAGAATACTGCGATAGTTCTTATTAAAATCTGAGGAAAGGATTATTTTTAGATACTCTTTTGCAAGGGTGTAGGTCTTACCAGAGCCAGCAGAGGCGTTATATATTTTGTAAGGAGCGTCCTGCACGTGATTTTAGTCGCAAAATAAGCATTATTAAACAGTTCTTAACAAATTATTAGGTGAATTTATATCTTAAAACCGTAATTTTGGGAAACAACATTTTTTAACATAAAAACTATAACATTATGGCTTTTGAATTACCTAAATTACCTTATGCGTACGACGCTTTGGAACCACATATTGATGCCAGGACCATGGAAATACACCATACCAAGCATCACAACGGGTATACTACCAATCTAAACAACGCTATTGAAGGAACAGATCTGGCAAAAAAATCGATCTTGGATATTTTGTCCGAATTGGACATGTCCAATGCCGCTGTAAGAAACAATGGAGGGGGATTTTTTAACCACTCCCTGTTTTGGGAAATTATGTCCCCAAATGGTGGGGGACAACCTTCTGGAGAACTTGCAGATGCTATAAAATCCGCGTTTGGTTCTTTCGATGCTTTCAAGGATGCTTTTGCCAAAGCTGCGGCAACAAGATTTGGCTCTGGCTGGGCTTGGTTGTGTGTTCACAAAGGTGGGAAACTGGAAATATGCTCCACTCCAAACCAGGATAATCCCATTATGCCCAAAACAGGCTGCGATGGGTATCCCATTTTAGGATTGGATGTTTGGGAACATGCCTACTACCTAAATTATCAGAATAGAAGACCAGATTACATCAATGCATTTTTTAATGTAGTTAACTGGGATAAAGTAGCTGCCTCCTATAAGGCCAATAAATAAACGTTACCATAAAAATGGATCACTAGAAAGCAACTACAAAGTATCTTGGTAATTGAGCAACAATTTAAAGCTGACCAAGATTAATTTTTAGTTGTCTTTTTAAGATGTCCCAAGGATTAATTAAAAGTCCGCACATTAAAATTTTAATGTGCGGACTTTTTTGATTTCAATAAATAGAAAAGGGTGGAGAAGCCTCCACCCTTTTCGTCCCAAATCTTACCATAAACTTAACCTACTTATGCTATGGCGACACTAAAATACTGGTATTGTGATAAATAACAAAAATATTTATGAATTTTTATCTGTGATTTTTTTTGAGAACGGGGAATTTAACCAGAAAATAGTCGTATAATTTAGGTTAAAATACTGATAGTCAGCAATAAAAAAGGCGAAGCTAAGCTTCGCCTTTTTTCCCCAAATCTTACCATGAACTTAACCTACTTATGCTATGGTCCTCCAAAAGTAATCCAAAGAAAGGCGCACAAAAAAGGTTTTAGACAAACTTCCCAATTATAGGTTGAAATACTTTTTGGGCCCGGATGCTGGGACAGAATCCCCCAATATGTTTTAAAGTAAGTTAATCTTGAAGTAGTAGGGCCACCCTTTCGTGTAATACAGGTAACACTTCGCGAATAAACCAGAGGTTTTTGGTCTGCCAAAACCGATTTCTCGGGGATGGATGGGGCAATGGGATAAATTTCGGCAAGAACTGCTTAAAACTTTTCACCGTTTCCGTCAAATTACCTTTTGTCGCCAAGATAAAATTTTTGGGCAAAGGTTCCAATGGGAATAATTAATGGCAAGTTGGGCATTTTGTTCAAAAGGGCACTATGCCATAAAGTGGTGCATTCCTGACTCGAGGCCAAGTCTCGCCCTTTGCCCTTTACCCTATACAGGATAACAAAAAACCATAGGCATCAGCGCTATTTTACGCTCATCATAAAAAACCGAATCGGTTACATAAAACCATTTTCTAAGTTGGTTGCCATTGGGGTCATCCGAGGGTGTCCCTGTTTGGTGGTCTTTGTTTGTAGATGCTTGGCCAATAATAACAATTTGGGCGTTAGGGGGGTGCTGCTTCAAGTGGTCTGGGCCAAAAGGCAACTGAGACTTACATAGTTCACAACTTCTTATTTCTGATAAGAGTTTTTCCATCACTTTTTACCCGCTACCACAATAACGATTTCCCCTTTGGGTGGGTTATCGGTATAATGCTGCAAGACTTCCTTTACCGTGCCCCTAATGGTTTCCTCATACATTTTTGACAATTCACGTGAAACAGAAATCATCCTATCCTGCCCAAAAAAGGTCTCAAAATGGGACAATGTCTTTACCAACTTATGTGGGGATTCGTAAATTATGATGGTCCTTGGTTCCTCGGCCAATAAGGTAAGTCTGGTCTGTCTCCCTTTTTTTACGGGCAAAAACCCTTCAAAAACAAATTTATCGTTGGGCAGACCACTATTTACCAAAGCAGGGACAAATGCAGTTGCTCCAGGCAGGCAGTCTACCTCAATGTTATTTTCTACGCAGGCACGGGTAAGTAAAAATCCAGGATCTGATATGGCCGGGGTTCCGGCATCGGATATCAATGCAATAACATCTCCAGCTTGCAATCGCTTTACAATAGTATCAACCGTCCTATGCTCATTGTGCATATGGTGACTTTGCATAGGGGTTTCAATATTGTAATGGTGCAATAATTTGCCACTGGTTCGGGTATCCTCTGCCAAAATAAGGTCTACTTCCTTGAGCACCCTTATAGCGCGGAGTGTAATATCCTCTAAATTACCTATAGGAGTAGGTACTATATATAATTTCCCCATTAATTCTAATAAATACCCACCTTTCTTCAAATTGCAGGCAAGAGATGGCAAAAATAACGAAAATCATTAAGTAGAAATTCCATTTTTTGGCCAATAAACCCAATTTAAGAAAATTTTCGGGCAATTAAATTCATAAACCGTTGTTCGTAATCCTCTTTTCCTTCCCAATGGTTATAGTCCGGTTTTACCATGTTTGTAATGAATGAAACAGAACGTTCTTCACTATCAATGGTACTCAACTGGGACAACACCCTGTTGTAATCTTCCATATTATTGTTAAAGAGATGCTTTACAAATGCCAAACGATCATTTAAATCCACTTTCAGGGCCTTTTTAGAAACTTGTTCCACAGATTGTGCAGTACCCCCCACTTTCACGGTTTTAACTTCTTTGGGCATAAATAGATCCTTGTCGTTCTTAATTAGATCCGGTTTATTGGTGAACTGGGATAAAACCTCATCGATAGTCGTGGCACCGGGCATTTCTGACACCATGTCCTTAATAGTGTCTATACCTGGAATAATGATATCCTCGTCATGTGGGTTGCTTTCTGGCACCGAGGAATTCGCATTTAATACAGAATTGGCCATCGTTTCAAATTTGGCGGCGATGGCATTTTTGGAAACATCGATCTCTACCTCATTTAGTTTTTCTTCAATATATTTAAGAACTGCCAACTTTTCATATAATTCCTTGGCAGTTTCATATAATGCCGAGAAATCGTTTAAGTTTCTCGAGGTAATTATATCTGTTGATAATTTTCTCAATTCCTCTTTAAGTCTCTTTTTCATCTGAACGAATTTAATAATTAATTGAAGTCAATTTGGGTGCCAATATAACAATTCCTTACAGGTAATATTATTTGGTTAAAAAATGAAGCAATGAAGATTACCAACTTTTACCAACATTAATACCAGAAGGATTATTTTTTTAATAATTTTATGCCTCCAAATAAACAAACGGAAAACAAATTACTTTCGTCTAAAAATACAAAATGTTTCTCGAAAATACTGTTAACCCCAAAGAACAATTCGGTTGGATCGAAGTAATCTGCGGTTCTATGTTCTCTGGCAAGACCGAGGAACTGATCCGACGGTTAAAAAGAGCCACATTTGCCAAGCAAAAAGTGGAAATATTTAAACCCATGGTAGACAAAAGATATCATGAAGAAATGGTAGTGTCCCACGATGCCAATGAAATTAGATCTACCCCGGTACCTGCTGCAGCAAATATTCGCCTCTTGGCAGATGATTGTGATGTGGTAGGAATTGATGAGGCCCAATTTTTCGATGATGAAATTGTAAGCGTATGCAACGATCTGGCCAATAAGGGAATTCGCGTGGTCGTAGCCGGATTGGATATGGATTTTAAAGGAAATCCGTTTGGACCTATGCCGGCGCTTATGGCTACTGCGGAATACGTAACCAAGGTACATGCCGTTTGTACACGAACTGGCAATCTGGCCAACTATAGTTTTAGAAAAGCGAACAATAATAAATTGGTGTTTCTAGGAGAAACTGAAGAGTATGAGCCCCTTAGTCGCGCAGCATACTACAAGGCCATGTTAAAGGAAAAAGTGAATGCCATTGACGTCACTACCGAACAAGTGCTACCTCCTCAAAAAAAATCGAATGACTAAGGTTGGAGAAACCGTTCTGGAAATAGACCTTAGGGCACTGGAACACAATTATCATTATTTAAGATCTAAAATTAATTCCAGCACTAAATTTCTAGGAGTGGTGAAGGCATTTGCCTATGGAAGCGATTCTGTCGTCATTGCCAAAAAGTTAGAATCCCTTGGAGCAGATTACCTGGCAGTAGCTTATACCTCAGAAGGAGTGGCTTTGAGGAATGCTGGAATAAAATTACCCATATTGGTACTCCATCCCCAGCAGGTAAGCTTTACCATGTTGATAGAAAAATGCCTGGAGCCCTGTCTTTATTCCCGAACCATATTCAGCTCCTTTATAAAATTGGCAAAGGAACTTGACCAAAAGAATTACCCCGTACATTTAAAATTCAATACCGGTTTAAATAGGCTGGGATTTGGAGAAAGGGATATTGAATTTATCGCAAGATCGCTTGAAGGGGCGGATCAAATAAAAATCAGCTCGCTATTTTCACATTTAGCCGCTTCCGAAGACTTAAATGAAAAGGACTTTACGATTGCACAAATACAACTCTTCGAAAAAATTAGTTCGCAACTGATTGCCAAATTAAATTACAGGCCACTCAGGCATACGCTGAACACTTCCGGTATAATCAACTATCCAGAATCGCAATATGATATGGTTAGAAGTGGAATTGGCATCTACGGTTTTGGCAACGAAGCATCAGAGGATGAAAAATTAATCCCCGTGGCAACCCTGAAAACAATCATATCACAGCTTCATAAAATTGAACCAAATGAAAGTGTAGGTTACAATAGGGCCTTTGTTTCCAATACCTCCAAAGTAACCGCAACCCTTCCGTTGGGCCACGCCGATGGAATTGGTAGACAATACGGAAATCGTGTAGGCCAGGTTGCCGTGAATGGAAAGTTGGCGCCCATCATAGGAAATGTATGTATGGATATGATCATGGTAGATGCCACCGGAATTAATTGTGAGGAAGGTGACGAGGTCATTATTTTTGGCAAGAAACCCAGTGCAGAATTTTTGGCCTCTTCTGCCAAAACGATAACCTACGAACTGCTAACTGGAATTTCGCAGAGGGTTAAAAGAATTTATATTGATTAGTATTTAAAAAATTGCCTTTCCTGTGTCCTAAATGGATAATGCTATAAAAGTGAGACGTCATCAGTTCAAAATATTTTTATTTTAACGTTTTGTTAAGACATCTTTTTAAGTTACATTGCAGTTACTATTAATCAATTAAAGCACTAATTATGTTCAAAGAATTTAAGGATTTTATTATGACCGGCAATGTCATTGATTTGGCAGTGGCAGTACTGTTGGCCGGCGCCGCAGGCTTGGTTGTCAGTGGATTTGTCAACGATATCATGATGCCTATCGTTGGATTTTTCACAGGAGGCGTAGATTTCTCCGATTTACAAATTGTTCTTTCAGAGGCAGTCGTGGCAGCAGACGGAACCATTGAAAAACCTGCAAGTGCCATTCGTTACGGAGCTTGGGTAAATTCTATTATCAACTTAATTATTGTTGGTTTTGTTTTATTTATGATTGTAAAAGCATACAATAAAACCAAAACTCCACCAGCACCTGCTCCAGAAGCTCCAAAGGGCCCAAGCCAAGAGGAACTTTTGACCCAAATCAGGGATTTATTAAAAAAATAATATCACAAAGAAATATAGTGCACTTTGAATTGACTTCAAAGTACAACCGCTACACTACCAACTAACCAATGAAAACCGTCAACTTGGATAGCGAATCTTAGTTGACGGTTCTTTTTTGTAATAATGTGTTATTTATAACAATTTGTTATATTTTTAATATAATGTAATTTAGGTATTGTTTAATATCCTATAATCAGTACATTTGCCAACTGAAATTTTAATTTAATCGTAATGAAAGTAGCTGTAGTTGGTGCAACAGGAATGGTAGGTGAAGTGATGCTAAAAGTATTGGCAGAACGTAATTTTCCAGTGACGGAACTATTGGTAGTGGCCTCCGAAAGATCTGTGGGAAAAAAATTGACCTTCCAAGGTAAAGAACATACTCTAATTGGCCTAGAAACTGCGGTAGCCGCTAAACCGGACATTGCCATATTTTCTGCAGGTGGCGACACTTCTATGGAATGGGCCCCAAAATTTGCTGCCGTGGGTACAACGGTTATAGATAATTCCTCTGCATGGCGCATGGACCCCACCAAAAAATTAGTGGTGCCCGAAATTAACGCCGGCGAACTTACCAAGGATGATAAAATAATAGCTAATCCCAACTGTTCCACTATTCAGATGGTATTGGCACTATCATCCCTACACCATAAATACAAAATGAAAAGGGTGGTCGTTTCTACCTATCAGTCGGTTTCAGGAACAGGCGTAAAAGCCGTTCAGCAATTGGAAAACGAAATTGCCGGAATACAGGGTGAAATGGCCTATCCATATCCCATAGGGAAAAATGCTTTGCCACATTGCGATGTGTTCCTGGACAATGGCTATACCAAAGAAGAAATGAAGTTGGCCAGGGAGCCACAAAAAATATTCAATGACAGAACATTCTCCGTAACGGCTACAGCTGTTCGTATCCCAACAGCCGGGGGTCATTCAGAGTCGGTCAACGTAGAATTTGAAAACGATTTTGAACTATCGGAAGTTAGAAGATTATTAAGTGAAACCCCAGGGATTGTTGTTCAGGACAACACGGATACCAATACCTACCCTATGCCTATTTATGCCCATGGCAAGGATGATGTTTTTGTTGGAAGAATTAGAAGGGATGAAACACAGCCCAATACTTTGAACATGTGGATCGTTGCAGACAATTTAAGAAAAGGAGCCGCTACCAACGCGGTACAAATTGCAGAATATTTGGTTCAGAACCAATTAGTGTAATATATCCAAAACTTCCTGTAGGAATCCAAGTGGCGGATAAGATGTTAAAACCTTTGTAATAAGTATTTACAAAGGTTTTTTTTGTGCTAGTTTTGGCATAAGAGTATCCCTTTCATGAAGAAATCCATACTAATCCCAATTGCGGCAACAATCATTTTTGCCTGTAAGCCCGCTCAAAAAAAACAAGCAATCGTTTTGAAATATCCTATTACTAAAAAAGTTGATTCCGTAGATACCTATTTTGGCACAAAGGTGAATGATCCATTCCGATGGTTGGAAGATGACAGAAGCCCTGAAACAGAAAATTGGGTAAAATCACAAAACAAGACTACCTATAACTATCTGGACAAAATTCCATTTCGCAAGGATTTGAAAAAACGTTTGGAACGGTTATGGAACTACGAGAAATTGGGATCACCGTTCATAGAAGGCAAGTATACCTATTACTTTAAGAACGATGGCTTACAAAATCAAAATGTGTTGTATCGTAAAAAGGGAGATGAAGGGGAAGAAGAGGTGTTTTTGGATCCCAATTCGTTTTCGGACGATGCCACAACCTCACTCGCAGGAATAAATTTTTCCAAAGATGGCTCCATAGCCGCCTATTCCATATCGGAAGGCGGAAGCGATTGGCGAAAAATAATCGTCATAAATGCCAAGACCAAGTCCATTGTAGAAGACACTTTGGTTGATATAAAGTTTAGTGGGGTTTCCTGGAAAGGAAACGAGGGTTTTTATTATTCAAGCTATGACAAGCCCAAAGGCAGTGAACTATCCGCCAAAACCGATCAACACAAATTGTACTATCATGCCCTAGGCACTCCTCAAAAGGATGATGTAGTGGTATTTGGTGAAATTCCTTCAGAAAAACACAGGTATGTTGGTGGCTATGTTACAGAAGATGACCACTATTTAATAATTTCTGCCGCAGTATCTACTTCGGGAAACAAACTATTTATCATAGACTTAAATCAACCTGGAAACAATCTGACGACTATACTGGAAACTCCGGACACCGATAGCCAGGTGATACATAATGAGGGGTCAAAACTCTTTATCCTGACCAATAAAAATGCACCCAATAAGAAGGTTGTTACTGTAGAAGCATCAAATCCCACTCCCGAACATTGGACAGATCTAATTCCGGAAACGGAAAATGTCTTTTCTGTAGGTATGGGCGGAGGTTATATTTTTACTGAATATATGGTAGATGCCATTTCCAAAGTATATCAATATGATGTTGATGGCACTATGATACGTGAAGTCATACTTCCCGGAGTGGGAAGTGCCGGTGGTTTCAGCGGAAAAAAGAAGGAAACGGAACTCTACTTCTCCTTTACCAATTATAACACCCCGGGGTCCACTTATAAATACAACATCACTACTGGTGAATATATCCTATACTGGAAACCGGAAATAGATTTTGATCCAGCAGAATATGTGTCCAAACAAGTATTCTATTCCTCAAAGGATGGCACTCAGGTACCCATGATCATAACCCATAGAAAGGGCTTGAAATTAAACGGCAAAAATCCTACCATACTTTACGGCTATGGTGGATTCAATATTAGCCTAACGCCCGCCTTCAGTGTCACCAATGCCATTTGGATGGAACAAGGTGGAATCTTTGCCGCTGCCAACTTAAGGGGAGGAGGAGAATATGGTAAGAAATGGCACGATGCAGGGATCAAAACCAAAAAGCAAAATGTCTTTGACGATTTTATAGCTGCTGCTGAATATTTAATTCACCAAAAATATACAGCAAGTGAGTATTTGGCTATTAAGGGAGGTTCTAATGGCGGACTCTTGGTTGGTGCTGTAATGACCCAAAGACCAGATTTAATAAAGGTAGCCTTGCCCGCAGTAGGTGTACTGGACATGCTTAGATACCATACCTTCACCGCTGGTGCCGGTTGGGCCTACGACTATGGAACCTCTGAAGACAACGAGGAGATGTTTAATTACATTAAGGGTTATTCCCCTGTACATAATGTTCAGGAAGGAGTACAATATCCTGCAACCTTCATTACTACTGGTGACCACGACGATAGGGTGGTACCTGCACATAGCTTTAAGTTTGCCGCGGAGCTACAGGAAAAGCAAACAGGAAATAACCCTACCTTAATACGTATTGAAGTCAATGCAGGACACGGAGCAGGAACTCCAGTGAGCAAAACTATTGAGCAAAATGTGGATATTTTTGGATTCACCTTGTTCAATATGGGCTTTAAGGAACTCCCCAACAAGGGAGTTTTGAAAGATTTTAAGGATTAGTTTAAAAAAAATCAATAATTTTGTTCCAAAGTCCGTTTCTTTTAGAAATGGACTTTTTTTATCCCCTAAGGTTACATTTATAATTTTAGCCCATGTTACAAATCAATTCCCTTTCCTTCGCTTATGATACAATACCGGTATTGACCGATATTGGTTTTAAGGTATCCAAAGGGGAACATATCTCCATAGTAGGGGAAAGTGGTTGTGGAAAGAGTACCCTGCTCAAAATTATTTACGGCCTACTTCAACCCACAGAAGGCGAAATCTTTTGGGGAGAGAAACAGGTGTTGGGTCCTGATTATAATCTTGTTCCCGGCGAATCCTATATGAAATATCTTTCACAGGATTTTGATCTAATGCCTTTCACAACCGTAGCGGAAAATGTAAGTCAATTTCTATCTGTTTTCTATCCTGAAGAATTAAAGGCAAGAACATCGGAGTTGTTGGAAATGATAGACATGGTTCCCTTTTCCAACACCAAGGTTAAGAATCTAAGTGGGGGGCAACAGCAAAGGGTGGCATTGGCCAGGGTACTGGCTCAAAAACCAGAACTACTACTGTTGGATGAGCCATTTGGTCATATTGACAATTTTAGAAAAAATCAACTGAGAAGAAATCTCTTTGAATATTTAAAAAAAGAGGAGATCAGTTGTATAACGGCAACCCATGACTATCAGGATATCCTGCCATATGCCCAAAGGATCATTGTTCTAAAAGATCAGTTAATGATGGTAGATGCCAAGACCAAAGATCTTTATAACAATCCAAAAAATATTTATACAGCCACTTTGTTCGGGGAAGCCAACCTTATTCCTATAAACATTATAAAGTCTTATGGCGATGTGGAACGAAAAATTATTGTTTACGCCCATGAATTTAGAGTCTCACATAAATCCGGAATTGCGACAACTGTTAAAAAATGCTATTTTATGGGAAGTCATTTTTTAATTGAAGGGCTGTCCGGAGAGCACAAAATTAGGTTTAATTCCGACGAATCCCTTACGGAAGGAAAGCAGGTCTTTCTTAACATTGCTCTAGAAACTATTAACCAGCGTCTAAAACCATAATAGCCCATTGAACAAGGAAGGCATCATTCAGGAGCTAAAATTTAAAGCAGTGCGCAGCAGTGGTGCAGGAGGACAAAATGTAAACAAAGTTTCCTCCAAAGTGGAACTGACCTTCGATCTGGAAAACTCCAATGCCCTGACCGAATTGGAAAAAAACAGGCTTCTCAAGAAACTTTCCACCAAACTGAGCAAAGAAAACCTTCTTTTAATGCAATGCGAGGAAACCCGCAGTCAACACAAAAACAAGGAACTTGTTATTCAAAAATTCCTTGAAACGATTCAAGTAAATTTGGTTGTCCGCAAAAGAAGAAAAAAAACAAAACCCACAAGGTCGGCCATTGAAAAGCGACTGAAGAGCAAAAAACGGGCTGCCCTCAAAAAAGTTAACCGCGGGAAGCCAAGACTGGATTAATCCTTTTTAACATACGCATTCCTTACATTCATAAGGAACACAACCCATAAACTAATGACTTCCTAATTATTATTAGGTGTACACCCGTCTGACCTAGTTACAAAACTACTCTATACGCTTTATTAATATTTCCTTGGAATTAAAAACAACAATATCACCCACTACTTTCCCAATCAACAATTTGCCGACCGGCGTATTGGGCGCTATGGCATAAAAGGAAACTCCGTCCACTTTTATTTCGCCGGCACTAATTCCCAAATAATAGTTTTGTTGATCAGTATACACCAGACTTCCCAATCCCACATGGGACAAATTGCTCTTGGGGGGTATTTTCTTAAACAACTCTTGAAGTAAATGCACTTCGGAAAGCTGCTTGCCCAATTTCTCCCGTTCCAACTGAATCATGGCCCTACCGGTTTCATGTTTGTCCCCTGCACTACTTTTGGTCTCAGAGTTCAGGGCCTCCTGTAGCGAATCAATATTAGTTTGAATCCGTTCTAACCGATTCGAAATATATGTCTTACAAAAGTTATAAAGTTGTTGCTTTAACGGATGGTCCATTTAAAAATTCATTGATTTAAATTTATATGATTTTCACCATTTTTTTTAGTTTCAGCCTACTTCGCCAAAGCGGCCAATTCCTTTCCTATTAAACTGCCTATGGCTATGCCCATTCCTCCCATTCTTACCCCACAATACACGTGGTTGCCCAATTGCTTAACAATGGGGTTCTTATGGTTTCCCATACCCATAATACCGCTCCATCTCAGGTCAATTTCAAAGGGAGTATCAGGTAAAATAATAGTTCTAAGTAACTCCTCAAGCCTTTCTTGGATCAAAGTGGTCTCCCCAAAAGTGCTGGTTTCCTCGCCCTTAAAATCCAAATTTCTTCCTCCGCCCAATAGAATTCGGTTTTCTATGTTCCTAAAATAATAGTACCCTTCATCCAAATGAAAAGTTCCCTTAATGTGCAGCTTATTTATAGGTTTAGTAATCAATACTTGAGCTCGGGCGGGTTTTACTGATTCTTGAATTAATTGGGATGCAAAACCATTGGTTGCAATAAAAAGTTTGTTGGTTCTAAATTCGAAATGATCGGTCTTAAGAATTACATGGTCCATTTTTTCAACAAAGCTTTCCACCTCAATGGCATTTAGGATCGTTACGCCGCTTTTCTGAACCTTTTCAAGTAAGGTTTTCATCATTTTACCTGTGTTGATCTGCCCTTCGAACGGACTGGAAACGTAATTCTTCTGTACCCCATTAAAACCAAAACTATTGGGATGTATTTGGAAAGGGTCTGACTTAAATACAGGTTTTAAAAGGGAGTTCAACTTATCCAAACCTGCCAGACAATTGTCATATAGGCTCTCTTGATCCTCTAAAAAAACTTCATGTCCTCCGTGGTTCTGATAATCCATTTGTACATCACCAAGATTCTCCCGAAGCAACTGTACTCCATTCCATCGCTTTTTTACCAAATGCAATACTTCCTCCTCGGAATGCTTCCGCAAATCCGACAAAATCTCCGAAACACTGCCAAAACATGTAAATCCAGCATTTTTTGTACTTGCCCCTTGGGGCAGTAGTCCCCTTTCCAAAACTAAAATCTTAGCCTTAGGAAATTGCTTCTTTAAATATAAGGCACAATTAAGTCCAACAATTCCACTACCTACTATAGTGTAATCTATATTGGACAACCACGTTTTATATTCCCAATAACTTAGGTTCATAGAGGCGAGCTGCATTAATGATCATTATAACAATTGTGGATTAAAGGTATTATTTCTTGGGAGATATCTAGGGCAAAGGCAAAAGCTTAGTGTATTGGTCCCATTTACGAAGAAGGCGAAGTAATCTGTGGTCTACTACAGATTACTTCGCCTCTACAACATATAAATTTATTTTTACGCTATCCCTTATTCCACTGGCTGTGGTGCCATTACAAAGTCTTCCATAAACTTGGTAGTGTAATTTCCCGCCAAGTAATCTGGGTGATCCATAAGCTGTCTATGGAAGGGAATGGTCGTCTTAATTCCTTCTATCACAAACTCATCCAAGGCACGTTTCATTTTATTGATGGCTTCCTCCCTAGTTTGAGCCGTGGTAATCAGCTTTGCAATCATGGAGTCATAATTGGGAGGAATGGTATAACCACTATAGACATGGGTATCCAATCTAATTCCATGACCCCCTGGGGTATGTAAAGTAGTAATTTTTCCAGGTGAAGGCCTAAATCCGTTGTAAGGATCCTCGGCATTTATCCTACATTCTATGGAGTGTAGCTTTGGAAGATAATTTTTTCCAGAAATAGGTACCCCACCGGCAACCAATATTTGCTCCCGTATAAGGTCATAATCTATTACCTGCTCTGTTATGGGATGTTCTACCTGAATCCTGGTATTCATTTCCATAAAATAAAAGTTCCGGTGTTTATCCACTAGAAATTCTATTGTACCGGCTCCTTCGTATTTAATAAATTCAGCAGCCCTTACTGCTGCTTTCCCCATATCGTCCCTTAACTTATCTGTCATAAAGGGCGAAGGGGTCTCTTCTGTTAATTTTTGGTGGCGTCGTTGAATGGAGCAGTCCCTTTCGGAAAGATGACATGCCTTGCCGTATTGATCACCTACAATCTGGATTTCTATATGGCGCGGTTCCTCTATCAACTTTTCCATATACATTCCTCCATTACCAAAGGCTGCAGTAGCTTCTTGAACGGCACTATTAAAAAGATCTTCCATCTTTTCCTCGGACATTACGGCACGCATTCCCTTTCCACCTCCACCTGCGGTAGCTTTGATCATGACGGGATAACCCATCTTTTTGGCCACTTTTTTGGCATCGGCTACATCCTTAAGCAAGCCTTCGGATCCAGGTACACATGGAACACCAGCCTTTTTCATGGTCTCTTTGGCCGTAGCCTTATCCCCCATCTTGTCTATATGATCCCCAGTAGCCCCAATAAATTTTATATCGTGCTCAGCACAAATTCTGGAAAATTTGGAGTTTTCAGAAAGAAAACCATAGCCAGGGTGAATGGCATCAGCATTGGTGATTTCGGCCGCAGCTATAATATTTGGAATCTTTAGGTAAGATTCACTACTTGGAGGGGGACCAATACAAACTGCTTCGTCCGCAAAACGAACGTGCAAGCTTTCCTCATCCGCCTTAGAATATACTGCTACCGTTTTAATACCCATTTCCTTACAGGTCCTGATAATACGAAGCGCTATTTCTCCCCTATTTGCAATAAGTATCTTTTTAAACATCTTTTGAAATTTTAAATTTTGTATTCTAAATTTTAAATGATTCTGAGCGACCAGAAAAAAGTGTCATTCAACATTTAACATTTAAAACTTCTTATGATGGATCTACCAAAAATAATGGTTGATCAAATTCTACAGGTGAGCTATCATCCACAAGAACTTTCACGATAGTACCCGATATTTCCGACTCAATATCGTTAAATAACTTCATTGCTTCAATAACACATAGTACATCACCTTTATTTATAGAATCACCTACTTCAACAAAAGTCGGCTTGTCCGGAGAAGGTTTTCTATAGAATGTTCCAATAATTGGTGATTTTATGGTAATATATTTTGAATTTTCATCAGCTTCCTTACTGACCTCAACTTCTGCTGAAGGAGAGCTTGCAGGCGATGCAACCATCTGCTGTGGCATAGCATTCCCCATAGGATATTGCTGTATGTACGTTGGTTCATGTGTATGGCCAACCGCTCCGGTTCGGATGGTGATCTTTAAATCTTTCATCTCCAATTTTACTTCACTTGCCCCAGATTTGGCC
>TARA_R110000868_G_scaffold95009_1_pt1 | contig 18170 bp, 17 predicted proteins | sample TARA_R110000868 | Tara Oceans TARA_R110000868 (sample SAMEA4397489) | marine metagenome | biome: Polar Biome; feature: [SRF] surface water layer (ENVO:00010504); material: water (ENVO:00002006), including particulate matter (ENVO:01000060) such as... | depth 5 m | reverse complement strand
TTCTATAGCCTTGCCCATTGGACTTGTTGGCCTATGGCTGTATTGTCCGTCTCTAATTACAACATCGGTATTCTACCTCTAGGTTGAGCCTATTGTGTATTTCCCTTTGCATTTATAACCAGATTCCCGGGTTCCATATTTGAGCCCTTGTATAAGTCTTGCCACCTGAAAGACGCCAGTCATACAGAAAGTAAACAGGTGACTTCTGTATTCGGTGCTGTTAAACACCACTTTTTACTCCGTATCATACTTCCTAGCTTTTGACTGGATGTACCCACTTCTCGACTCCTCATCGGTGATTCACTTACGTTCAACTCTTACACAAATACCTGTTATCCTCGGGGGATAACTTTTCCCAATCGCTCAATACCTTGGCTCTTTACCAAAGCACCATTAGGTGGTTTGATGCTGTCTCCTGTAAAACAACATCGGTGGGTCAACCATTTTAAAGGATTCCACCATCTCAAATACAGCATGCAGAACTATTTATTACCGATGTTCTACTTCTCGGCACACTATGATGAGTGGGGATTAGAAAGCACCAATCTCTCGTCTCGTACATAGCCACACCTTGATTTAAATTTAAAACTTGTGGCGGACTTTCCAAGTGCCACCAAACTTTCCTGAACGATAAAACCCCATTCATTCATAGTATATGTTAGGTATAGTTTATTTCATTGAAAGTGGGAATGACAGCATATTATCAGACTTCACGCTATAACCATACAGAGTAGCAGGTTTCCAGTTGCCGATTTCAGTTAAAGTTTTTTCAATTAATGCTCCAATGTCTTCTGGGAAGTCCATGGATACCACCTCACATTTTTCAATGTTCCCTTTTCGATCTACGATTACACGAATTCCAATTCGATCGTATTCATAGGGTTCGAATGAAAGTTTGGAAAAGTCAATTTTCTCATGAAGCTCTTCATACAGTTTTTCCCATCCTTCCTTAAAGTCAGCTCGTTCGTCAATTCGTCCATATCCGTAGGTGTAGTCAAAATCAATTATATCTTCAATTTCGTTCTGACTTAAGCTGTTGAAAAGTTCATATAATTCACGGATTTCTGGTTCAACTTCTTCGAAGAAATTTTCACCGTACTTTTCGTCAATTAGAAGTTGCATTTGGTCCGCATAACATTCTTCATTTCCAATTATTACACATCCAGCTTCATATGAATCAATTTGATATTTAGATATTAAGTAAACCTCACGGAATTTCGAGTATTCAAGACTGAAATTTGGATCAATAACCAACCCATATGTTATTGACTTAAGAGTTCCAGTTTCTGCGTCCTTGTTAGCTCGAGTGACTGCCTGTTCACAGGTTTCGTTCAAAATATCTTCCATAGTCTGTCCAAATGTTGTTGAACAGACGAGCAGAAGTAAAATGAACAGATTTGAGTTTCGCATAATTATACCTAACGTACGAATAAAGTGCGCAGTGCACTTTATTCGCCTTACAACTGTAGGCCAATCTAACTAAGTTTTCAATATTTTAAAAGCACTTATTGTGTCAACAGAGAATTATATTTATATAATTATGGAATTGCAAGCTAAAAGGACATAGAAATTTCAGAGTCAAGGATAAATTCACAAAAAAAGGCCACTGAAACAGTGGCCTTCTCTATTTATTAGAAAAATTCTAATTTATTTTATGCGGCATTTCTGGCGGCATTGATGATACCAAACATGGTCCTGAGGATCAGCTTTTGTAAGGCAGTATCTTCTTTTCCTTTATTTAAAATGGTCTGGATGGCGTACAACTGTATGGTGATCAATGGCAATGCAATCCTTTCCCTGATGGCTAAGGACTGATTACTTAGCGGACTGCCTTCCAATAGGTTTGTCATTCCTGCCCCTGTAAGCACCTTTTCGTAAGGTTTTTGGTACTCGCTGCACATCAAGTCCCTGAAGCCTCCAAAATGTGGATCGTTCTTGAGGTATGCGGTCGCCGGATAAAAAGATTTTGCAATTGTCTTGAACCAGAATGAAAGGTTATTGAGTAAGTAGCAGAGTTATATCTTCCTATTTCATAAGGAAGTAAAATAAACCAAGGAAATGCCCCCTTAGCTAACTGAAGGGTTTAGCCGTTAGGATGTTTGGTGCTCGAGTGGAGTTTTTTTATTCCGGCTTATTCTTTTTTTCTCCGTCAATTGTAATTCTCTTTATATTTAAAAAGGGGCTCTTAATTAAAAAAAGAAATGTTTGCTTCTTATCCTCATCAAACTCTGTCAAGCCATATTTATTTTTCTGTGCCGGCATAATTTTAAAGGTTCCAAAAATTCTGTCCCAGAGTATAAATATGTCGGCATAATTGGAATCTGTATAATATTGGTCTTGCTGATGATGTACCCTGTGGTGATCAGGCATCACAAAAATCAATCCGATTGTTGAATTAAGCCATTTTGGGTAGGTAAGATTGGCATGTTCAAAAAAGAAAAACACATATAAAAATAAATAATATACTGCCATAGAAAGAACGTCAGTACCAAATAGTGCAGCAGTCAGGATATTCCCCATTCCAAATACTAATATTAATTCAAATGGGTGAAATCTAAAAACTGTTGATGCGTCCATTGAGGTATCACTATGGTGTACCCTATGAAATCTCCACAGCAAAGGAATTACGTGCGTACCCCTATGTATCCAATATGCTGTAATATCATATAAAGCGACAGAGATAAAAAGCTTAATCCAGAAGGGTAGTTCTATCAGATACAAGAGTCCAATATGATGCTCATTTAACCACTCTATAGAGAAAACTTGAAATGTCACAAAAAATACATTTAGGCCAACAAGAATAACTTGAAATAGTAAATTATGAAATAGGTGATGGATCCGTTTTTTAAAATTAACAGGGGATTGGGATACTTGCTCCAATGAAAAGAAAATTGCAATTAACCCAATCACAATAAAATTTGGGTCAATACCCAGTATCATATCTAAAAACTCCATATCATAAATAAATAAAACGAACGATAACGCCAACTTTATCAACTGCAACCACCGAAAAGTAATGCCTTCCCTTAACCCCTCCAACCTAAAAATAACAATTAAAACACAAACAACATCGTATCAGTTTGAAAAACAGGGTTTTATATTGAACTTTATCAATTCAGCCAAATAAATATTTTTAAACCAAATATTTACACATAAAAAAAGGCCACTGAAACAGTGGCCTTCTATATTTATCAGAAAATCTCTAATGGATGCTATGCAGCATTCCTTGCGGCATTGATAATACCAAACATGGTCCTAAGGATCAGCTTTTGTAAAGCGGTATCTTCTTTCCCTTTGTCCAAAATGGTCTGAATGGCATACTGTTGAATGGTGATCAACGGTAATACTATTCTTTCCCTGATGGCTATGGACTGATTACTAAGCGGACTATCCTCCAGTAAATCAGTCATTCCTGCTACTGCAAGTACCTTTTCATAAGACCTTTGGTACTCGCTGTACATCAAGTCCCAGAAACCTCCAAACTGAGGATCGTCCTTGAGGTATGCGGTAGCCGGATAAAATGATTTGGCCAAGGACTGCATGGAATTTCCCAATAAAGATCGGAAAAACAAGGAGTCTTTGTACAGTTGCTGTACCTCTCCCAGTCTACCTTGCTTCTCAAGCTCCTCTATGGCTTTACCTACCCCAAAGAAACCCGGAATATTTTGTTTCATTTGCGCCCAGGCACCTACAAATGGTATGGCCCTAAGGTCTTCAAACTTCATGCTTCCTCCCTTGCTCCTTTTCACCGGTCTGGAACCAATATTGGTCATACCGAAGAATTTCAAAGGCGTTACTTTTTCCAGATAAGGAACAAACTGCTTGTGATTTTTCAGCTCTTTATAAGCATTATAGCTGATTTCCGCCATCTCATCGATAAGCGATTTTTGTTTTTCAGTCAGGCTATTTTCACTGGAAGGATACAAGTGACTTTCCATACCGGCACTAAGCAGTTGCTCCAAATTGTAAGAACAGCTTACCGGTTTACCATAGTTGGCACTAATGGTCTGTCCCTGAATGGTGATTTGAATCTCACGGTTTTCCACATTGGGACCGAGAGAAGCGTAGAAGTTATGGGTATTTCCCCCACCTCGGGCAGGAGGTCCTCCTCTGCCGTCAAAGAAGATGACATCAATCCCCTCTTCTCTAGCCACTTTTGTAAGTTCCTCTTTGGCCCGCAAGATGGACCAGTTGGCTCGGATATATCCACCATCTTTGGTACCATCTGAAAAGCCCAACATAATGGACTGTTTGTTGCCTCGCTTACGAAGGTGCTCCCTGTATACTTTATTGTTATAAAGCTTGGTCATCACCCCATGGGCATTTGCCAAATCGTCGATGGTTTCAAATAGAGGAACAATATCAAGCGATAGATCACCACCATCCGCCAACAACAATTTATTAAGTTGAAAAACTTCCAGCACATGCAGCACTGATTGGTTGTTGGAAATGATGTATCTGTGACAGCCCATTGGGCCGTTATTTTTCTGGATATAATTGATAGACTTGACGCTTTCCAACATTTCTCTGTGGAAAGGATCCTCAAGAGCACTGATCTCAGGTAATTTGTCTATGGAAAGGATTTTCTCAATTTTTGCTTCCTCGTCACCTTGGTGGTAAGTTTCCAAAGCAGCTTCTCCTTCACTTTTCTCCAATATCTCATCCCAAAGGGCATCGTGTTTCCTGCTGTCTTGCCTAACATCCATGCTGGCAAAATGAAATCCAAACACCCTTACTTTAAGGATAAATTCATCCAATAATTCAAGTGATAGGCCGCCATGTTCTTCTATAATGCCTTTCCTGGCATCATATAAAACAGCAAGAAGGTCATCTTTGGATTTAAAAACATCTCCATCTCCACCAAAAAGGGTATTGTAGATTCCTTTTTCTGCTTTGATCAAGTGGCTCTCCACATTGTGGAAGGTCAAGCGACGTCTAACTTTACGGATATCTCTATAATAACATTTCAGGATGCTGTTCTGAAGTTTGTCGGCAACTTTTTTAGTGATCTCGTGCGTTACAAAAGGATTTCCGTCCCTGTCACCTCCCGGCCAAAAGCCTACTTTCAGCAAATTGGGATTTTCCCAATCATGAAGAGGGATATTTAGCTGGTTGAGAACACGAATCATTATGTCCGAAATACTTGGATAGAACACGTATTCTAAAAACCAAGTAAGGCTTACTGCTTCTTCATAAGGAGAAGGTTTCTCTTTATTGATAAATGCTGTTTTACCTAATTGGCGAAGCAGAAGATCTACATCTCCCAAGTCATTTTTCCTTATGGCCTGTTCCAAGTCTGTGATAATGGCCAGAACATTACCGGGATAAAACTGTGTAGGGTGTGCAGTTAAAGTTAGTCGAACGGAAAAGTTTTTAAGCTTTTGTATCAGTTCATCTTTTTTATGGTCGTTTTCTGCTCTCGCAATCAAGGCGGTCATGGTACCTTTGCCTTTGATATCGTTGAATTTTTCAAAGGAAGCATCTTCTATCGAATCAAATAGAACTACTTGTCGTTCGATATATTGTACCATTTTAAAGAGAAGGTCGTGCCTTTCTTCTTCAGATTTATCAGCCATCAATTCTTCAAAGAATTGGCGGATAATTTCCTTTGGCGTTTTATTTTTTTTAAACCCGTTTTGACAAGCTTCAGACAAAATAGGTAGCAAGGTACCTGTCCTGTAAATTTGATCAAAAGGCAGGTCTAAAAACAGACTGTTATAAATCGTAAAACGCTTTGCGACTTCAGTCTCGTAGATGTTTGCCATGGTTGAAAAGGTTAGATTTAATCTTTGCAATATCTCAAAAATGCACATTTTTTTGCTTCAATGCATCAATTTTTTGTTATAATTTCTTATCGATATTACTACTATATTATATTTTGCTTACTATCAGTACATTATTAATTCCATCAACTAACCGTTAATGGAAACGATTCGTTAAGACCTGTCTAATCCTATAATTTTTTGTATTTTAGGCTTTCGTTACACAAACTCATTAAATAATCGCTGATGTTGATTGCCGTAATTTCGGGATTTATTTTTGCTTTAGTAATTCCCATGATCATGGGGAAACTGAAGGGAAAATCCACTATTTGGGTTGCTTTACTGCCGTTTTCTATTTTTGGGTTTTTTCTTTCGAAACTCCCAATTTTGCTGGCAGGAGACACCATTAATTCCAGTTATCAATGGGTACCATCCATAGGAATTAACTTGGATTTCCACCTTGATGGGCTTTCCTTCCTTTTCGTATTACTGATAAGCGGAATAGGCACCCTGGTTTTTGTTTATACTTCTTCCTACCTAAAAGGACACCAATACCTCGATAGGTTTTATGCCTATCTTTCCATGTTTATGGCTTCCATGCTTGGATTGGTACTTTCCGACAATATTTATGCCCTTTTTATTTTCTGGGAACTAACCAGTATAAGTTCTTTCTTTTTGATTGGGTTTAATAACGATAACCCTGATTCAAGAAAATCAGCCATCACAGCTTTGGCCATCACTGGATTCGGCGGATTGTTTTTAATGGCTGCCATGGTAGGATTAGGACAAATCACCGGTACTTCTCAAATATCTGCTTTAATACCTCTTACCAATTCCATCCAATCTCATGAGCTTTATGGATGGGTTTTGGTATTTTTATTTATTGCAGCATTTACCAAATCCGCTCAATTTCCGTTCCACTTTTGGTTGCCCGGAGCAATGAAAGCACCAACACCTGTTTCAACCTACTTGCATTCAGCGACTATGGTAAAAGCAGGAATTTATTTACTCGCTCGTTTTACCCCGGTTTTAGGAAATCATGAATGGTGGAACAGTACCTTGATCATCGTAGGGGCAATTACCATGACCTATGCTGCTATCCATGCTTTGTTTAGGCTAGACCTCAAAGGGATCTTGGCCTACTCCACCATTTCAGCCCTGGGCATACTGGTTTTCCTTATCGGATTGGGCACCAAAGATGCTTTACTGGCTGCTGCGGTATTTATACTGGTACACGCCTTGTATAAAGCCACACTATTCCTGGTAACCGGTATCATCGACCACGAGACAGGCACGCGAGACATCCGACAGCTAGGTGGCTTAAATAAGGTAATGCTTCCTGTGGGAATAGCAGCCATTCTTGCGGCCATCTCCAATGCCGGTATTCCACCTTCCTTCGGTTTTGTGGGAAAAGACCTGATTTATGAGGCCACTTTGGGCATGGGTGACATTGCCTGGCTCCTAACCGGCCTGGCTATTATAACCAATGCAGCTTTGCTATTTGCCGGCTTTTTGGCAGGAATAAAACCATTTGTAGGTAAACTGCCCGAAAAATACCAAAAACTACACCTACCCAGTCCTGCAATGTATGTCCCTCCCATGTTGCTTGGTGTTTTGGGAATATTATTTGGCCTGGCCCCCGGATTAATCGAAGGAGGCATAATCAAACCTGTAGTCCAATCCATCACAGGAAATAGCCCGGATTTTCATTTGAAACTTTGGCATGGCTTCAACCTTATCTTACTTCTAAGTGCCATCACCATTGGATCAGGCATCGCCTTGTATTTCCTATTGAAACCCTCCGAAGGGCTGCTTGCCAAGGTGGCAAAATTTGAAAATATCTCTCCGCATACAATTATCAATAAAATTGCAGATGGTTTTGTAGGCTTAAGCAGGGTATGGACAAAGTTTTTTCAAAATGGGTACCTGAGGTTTTATCTCATCACCATCCTTTCCTTTCTTTGCATTTTATTGGCTTACCGTTTTTTCACGGGTGTAGAGTTGTACCTGGACACCTCCAAACTTTCTGATGTAACCTTCTATGAAGCGGTGGTAGTAGTGATCATGGCCACTGCCATTTTCTTTACCGTATTTTCAAATTCAAGACTTACGGCTGTGGCCTCCTTAGGGGTGGTGGGCTACTCCTTTTGCATGATCTTTTTGTTTTATTCTGCACCCGATTTGGCCATGACCCAGTTTTCTATAGATACCCTTACGGTTATCCTATTCGTCTTGGTCTTGTATAATCTCCCCAGATACTTGGTGTTACCGGATAATAATGACAAAATCCGCGACGGATTACTCGCCTTGGTATTTGGAGGACTTATTAGCGTATTGACCTTGGAAGTAATGAACGAGTCTGTAACCAAGGAAATCAGTGAATACTATGCAAAGAATGCTTACATCTTAGGCAAAGGAAAAAATGTGGTGAATGTAATCCTGGTCGATTTCAGGGGTTTTGATACCATTGTAGAAATCACTGTATTGGCCATAGCGGCCATCGGTGTATTTGGCCTTTTGAAACTTCATCTTAAAAGTACTGAAAAAGAATAATTATGAAAACCATCATATTTAAGACAGCATCGGCCTACCTGCTCCCCTTGCTATTGCTCTTTTCAATTTTCATTCTATTGCGCGGTCATTACTTACCGGGCGGAGGTTTTGTCGGTGGCCTAATGGCTTCTATCGCATTTGTAATTCATTCTTTTGCCAATGGAATCGATAAAACGAAAAACATCATGACCTTTCATCCGGGATTTTTAATGCCTGTAGGCCTACTACTGGCCTTGGTTTCCGGTGCCTTGCCTTTGTTTTTCGGGGACACTTTCATGACAGGATTGTGGATGGAAAATGCGGTACCTGTCATCGGTAAAGTAGGTTCTGCTTTATTCTTCGACACAGGCGTTTACTTGGTAGTTATTGGTGTTACCCTCACCATTATTTTCACCATATCAGAAGGATTATAATATGGAAATTTTATTGGTAATAATCATAGGGCTCTTGTATGCCGCCGGTATCTATATGATGCTGAGAAGAAGTTTGGTTAAACTGATTATTGGTTTAATCTTACTTGGCAATGGAGCCAATCTATTAATATTTTTATTGGGCAAAATTGTCAAAGGACAGCCCCCTATTATTGCATCTTCAGAAAAGATGCTGGGAGAATTGTATGCAGACCCTGTACCCCAAGCATTAATCCTTACAGCCATAGTTATTAGTTTTGGATTACAGGCCTTTGCCATAATATTGGTCAAAAGGGCTTACAAGGTGGTTAAAACAGACGATCTGGACGAAATGAACGCAACCGACGAAGACTTATGAACAACCCATACATTGTTTTACCGGTAATTTTCCAGCTTTTTATAGCCGTATTATTGATGTTCTCCTGGAACAGCAAGAATATTCAAAAGCTTATCTCTGTAACCGGATCTCTAATCGCTCTTGTTATCAGCATATTGCTTTTGGTAAAAGTAAATACCGAAGGCATTCAAATCATGCAGGCCGGAGGTTGGGCTGCCCCTTTTGGAATCACCTTTGTCGCCGACACCTTCAGTTCTCTACTGGTATTGCTTACCGCAATTGCAGGCTTGGCTGTCAGTGTTTATTCCGTTGGTAGCATTAGAAATGCACGTGTCAAATTCGGGTATTTTCCCATTTTCCATTTGCTTATCATGGGACTCAGTGGGGCATTCCTTACAGGAGATATCTTCAATCTGTATGTATGGTTTGAAATCATCATCATTTCCTCCTTTGTATTGCTTACCATTGGCGGAGAAAAAGCTCAAATTGAAGGTGCCATCAAATATGTCACCATGAATTTATTGGCCTCGGTTATCTTCCTAACCGCCATTGCCATACTTTACGGGCTTACCGGCAGTTTGAATATGGCAGATCTCTCCTTGCGGGTTGCAGAAATAGAAAATAGAGGTTTGGTCAACGTAACTGCCATACTCTTTCTTGTCGGGTTTGGAATTAAATCAGCCATTTTCCCACTTTATTTTTGGCTACCTGCCTCCTACCACACGCCTCCCCCGGCCATTTCTGCCATTTTCGGAGGACTGCTTACAAAAGTTGGCGTTTATGCTATGCTCAGGGTATTTACGTTGATATTTATACCGGATGCTTTTCTCTCCACTGTAATCATGGCGCTTGCGATTTTAACTATCTTATCGGGGGGCATAGGGGCTTTGATTCAAAATAATATGAGGAAAGTAATTAGTTACCTAATTATTTGCCACATTGGATTTATGCTTGCGGGCTTAGGGGTTTACAGTAGTTTAGCCATTGCCGGAGCCATATTTTATTTGGTGCATGACATTGTCGTAAAAACTAATCTTTTCATGGTCAGCGGATTAATATTCAAGTTCAAAGGAACTTACTCTATGCGCTTGCTAGGCAGTTTTTATAAGGAACACCCAAAGCTAAGCCTTCTGATGGCCATTCCTCTCTTTTCCTTGGTAGGCATCCCACCTTTGTCAGGCTTTTGGGGCAAGTTGTTGTTACTTCAAGGAGCCTTGGAACAATCAAATATATTGATACTGATTTTCGTAATTCTGGGAAGTTTCCTTACCTTATTGATTATCGCTCGCTTGTGGTCAGAAGTCTTTTGGAAAGACGGCCCCGAGCTACCGGAAAAAAAGCATATAAAATACTTTAATGCACTAAAACCTCTGAAAAGGAGAGCGATGATTGGTTCCATACTCTTCCTGTCATTCATTTCACTAGGTATTGGTTTTGGGGCAGAGTGGGTCATGCGATTGTCAATAAAAATCGCAGACAACCTTATGGACCCCTCACTATATATTCAAGCAGTTTTGGGCAATTAATTCGATAGAAAAATGATAAAAACCAGATTTCTTAGTAACCTACTGCTTTCCTTTATTTGGCTGGCAGTGACAGGTGATTTCTCGTTTATAAATTTCGTATTTGGTTTTACCTTGAGTTTTTTGTTGATGTGGCTTATTTCACAACGCGGAGAGGACAACAGGTATCTCTATCGAGGACCGAAGGTGGTGGCCTTCATATTCTTTTTCTTATACGAACTGGTAAAAGCAAACCTCCAAGTGGCTTATGATGTCATCACTCCCAGTTATTTTATGAAACCGGGCATCATCAAAATCCCTCTTGATGCAAAGACAGATATGGAGATCACATTATTGGCTAACCTTATTACCCTGACTCCCGGAACCTTAAGTCTGGATGTGTCAGACGACAGGAAAGTACTTTATGTACATGCCATGTATGTCAAAAACAAAGACCGCTTTATAGCGGATATTAAAAATGGATTCGAACGTAAACTATTGGAGATTTTGAGATGAGTGTATACGACTTCCTATATTATATAATTCTTCCTGTGTTGGCCATTTCTACCTTGTTAATCTTTATCAGGTTTCTCATTGGCCCCTCCCTCTCTGACAGGGTGGTAGCGCTTGATCTATTGCTTACTACCGGAATAGGCATCATTACCATTTACAGTATTTATACCAATCAACCCGCCTTCCTTGATATCGCCATGATCATGGCCTTAATTGCGTTCTTGGGTACAGTAGCATTTTCTTATTATTTAGATAAAAGAGAAAAAAATGAGTGATATATTAATCATAATTCTTAGCTCCCTTGGGGGCTTATTCATTCTGCTAGCTGCAGTTGGAGTAATTCGAATGCCGGATCTTTACCTCCGAATTTCTGTCACTACCAAAGCAGCCACACTAGGCATAGGACTATTGCTGATTTCTGCTGCAGTTTATTTCAATGAAATAGGGATTACGTCCAGAGTTCTGGCCATAATTATATTCATATTGCTTACTGCTCCTGTGGGGGCACACATGATAGGGAGGGCCTCCTATTTCTCAGGAGTAAAACTTTGGTCCAAATCCAAAGAGGACGATTTAAAAGGAAAATACCATCCCAAAACTCATGAATTGGCCAGTGGCATGAACAAAACCGATGAAAAAAATGAAAGTAAAAAATCTAATTAACGCCTGTTTACTAATGATCTTTATGGCTTGCGGTACAGCATCAAATGACAATAAGACAGAAAATAAAACGAATGAGGAAGCCTCCTCTTCAGCTCATTTGTTTCTCTTGGGGACCTATACCAACTCTCCGGACCAAGGCATTCACCTAATGACTTTTCACCCTAATGAAGGCAAGATTCAAACCATTAGTACCGCGGCAGCCGTAGAAAACCCTTCCTTTGTTATTGCTAACAAAGCGCAAGACTTGGTCTATGCAGTGGAAGAAAATGGAGGTAAAGAAGGAGGGAAAATTACTTCTTTCAGTCTTATAAATGGAAAATTACAAAAGCTTAATTCAGTGAAAGCCTCTGCTAAATCCCCTTGCTACATCACCTTAGATCCAAGTGAATCTTTTGCTGTAACGGCCAATTATAGTTCCGGGGATTTTTCTGTAATTCCGATCGCAGAAAACGGAGAAGTAAAACCTGTTACCCAAGTCATTGCGCATACAGGAAGTAGTGTGGTCACCAATAGACAGAAAGAACCTCATGTTCACGCGGCTATTTTTCATCCAATTGATGGCAATTTATTCATTGCTGACTTAGGGACTGACGAAGTGGTAGTATATGAATTTGACAACAGCCTTGAAAAACCCGTGAATCCTGAACCAATTTATAGGTTAAAAGTAGCCCCCGGTGCGGGACCTAGACATATGGTCTTTAATAGCAAAGGAGATAAACTTTACCTAATTCATGAAATTTCCGCAGAAATAGGCGTTTATTCATATGATCAAGGCGAATTAAAGCACCAAGCCACCCACTCTTTAATTGCAGAAGGGTTTGAAGGTAAAGTTGGAGCTGCTGAAGTAAGACTTAGTCCTGACGGGAAATTCCTTTATGCTTCAAACCGTGGTGAAGCCAATGAAATTATTGCTTTTAAAATCAAAGAGAATGGGGACTTAACCCATGTGCAAACCGTATCTTCCATGGGTAAAGCCCCAAGAAATTTCAACATCACCAATGATGGGAAATATCTTTTGGCGGGAAACCAAGACTCGAATACTATCCTATCTTTTGAAAGAAACTTAGATTCCGGAGAGTTGAAACCAATGGACACCAAATTTGAGATCCATAAACCAGTTTACATTAATTTCTTGCCTTAATACAGGCAAACAAACAGGATATTTTCCTGAATCAATTCTTTTCCTTAATATTGGGCCGATTTTGAGAAGAACGATAAATCGTGAACATAGTAAATAAAATAACATGGCAGCAACGAGCGAGCTGAAATACAAATCCTTGTTAAATAGGAGAGAGACAGAAAAAGCCATAGACCTCATCAAAACAAAATTCCCAAAGATGATGTCCGAAAAGTTAAACCTTTTCAAGGTGTCATGTCCATTAATCATTATGGATGGAACAGGTATTAACGATGACCTAAGTGGTACAGAACGACCTGTGAAATTTCCAATAAAAAATCAAGGGGATGCTCCCGGAGTTGTGGTGCAATCATTGGCAAAATGGAAACGGTGGCAGTTGGCTGAACTCGAAACCGAAGATGGTGAAGGCATAATAACAGACATGAGGGCCTTGAGACCGGATGAAGACTATTCTCCACAGCATTCATTGTATGTAGACCAATGGGATTGGGAACAAAAAATTAATCTTTCCAAAAGAAATCTAACCTATCTGAAAGAAGTAGTTGAAGGTATTTATGGGATTTATCGAGAAATGGAAAAAAGTGTCGCTTCTATTTTTCCTCAGATCAGCCCTATATTGCCGGAAAAAATTAAATTTATTCAGGCAGAGGATCTGCTACAAGCATATCCCAATTTAACTCCCAAAGAAAGGGAATATGAAGCTACAAAAGCACATGGTGCTGTATTCTTGATAGGTATTGGGGACAAATTAAGCAATGGCGAAAAGCATGATGACCGAGCACCGGACTATGATGACTGGAGTAGCTATAATTCCGAAGGCCATAAAGGATTGAATGGAGACATATTGGTTTGGAATCCGGTACTAGAAAATTCTTTTGAACTTTCTTCCATGGGTATAAGAGTAGATGCAGAGACACTGGCCCATCAGTTAAAAAATTCCGGTGAAGAAAAAAGAGCCGGTTTATTTTTCCACCAAAAACTATTAAATGGAGAATTACCACAAAGTATAGGTGGTGGAATCGGTCAGTCCAGAACTTGCATGTTCTTGCTAAGAAAAAAGCACATTGGAGAGGTGCAATCGGGAATTTGGCCCGAAAAAGAATTTCAAAAATGTAAGGAAGAAGGCATTGATTTAATGAGATAATAATCCAATTAAAGGGTTGAATCTTACTGTTTTTGCCCATTTCTTGGCCAATGCATTTTATGTAATCTTTTAATTCCTGAAAATATTTTTATACAAGAGTTTTTTTTGCCAAAAGATTCATTACCTTTACCTCAATAAATACAATCAATTAATTATATTATGAACACAGGAAAAGTAAAATTTTTTAATGAATCTAAAGGATTCGGTTTTATTATTGATGATGAATCATCAAAAGAGTATTTTGTGCATGTCTCTGGACTAATTGACGAAATCAGAGAAGACGATGATGTATCCTTTGATCTTAAAGAAGGAAGAAAAGGTCTGAATGCAGTGAATGTGAAGGTAGTAAACGCATAACATAACATTGACATCAGTAGTGAAAAGCAATCATCTAAGGTTGCTTTTTTTTTGTGCCTATATTTCCCAGGGTATTGGTTTAGGATACTTCACGTAGCTCTAACCGATTTCAAATACGTGAGCATTGCATTTCATTAGTGTCCGTCAATTTTAATATCAGCAAAATATCATGTTGATATTAGTGATTTTTCTCTCGGGAGCAACTCATTTTTCTCATAACCAACTTGAGAAAAATACAATAAACCATTTTTAGCATACTGAGAAGAAGCCTAATTTAATAGGCGTAATATTTATTATTTTTTAAACCCTTCAATTCCACACCACCTTTACAAACCACCTAGATTATTAAACTCCTTAAAATAAAAAACACCGAGCTTCCACCCGGAGTTTCTTAAGTCAAAGCTTTGCTATATATCGCTTGAATACATAAATTTTTAACCCGAATTATAACTAGGAGGATTTCCCATGATTACGGGAAGCCTTGTAATCGCAAGTCTTCAGCCTGCATATAGATTTCATCACGTAATAGAATTCTATTGTAAATTTCGGGTTTAATCCTCAATTACCATTTTTCCCGATTGTATTTTCCCTTTTATGGTCACCTCAGCGGCATTGTCAATTAATAAATCATAACTACTTGATTGATCTCCGATACTTAGCCTCCCACTACCTACCTTGAAATCATAATTATAATCCTTTAGGGAAGATCTGGTATTTACTTTCATATAACCGGATGAAGCAGACAGATTAGTTTCCGGCCCTAACCCACAATCATTGGCCACTAACATACCGGATGTCAAGCTGATTTCACCTAATTCTGTGATCTCATTTAAATCTGCTTTTCCTGAACTCATGCTTCCGGAAACAAGCCCATCTATATCGGTCAAAACAACCATACCACTTGAGCCTCTAAACTTAACATTACCTTTCATCCCTTCCAATGTTCCCATTCCAGAAGATAATTCTAAATTCAAATCACCTTGGATATTCTCAAGCTCCAGTTTTCCGGAAGAAATTCTCACACTTAAATTCGGAGAGCGAAGATTTTCTGCTTCAATTTTCCCTGAGCTACCCTTGAGCACAATATCTTCATTGTCAACATTAAACACTTCCATGGTCCCAGATGAATTATTTATATTTAACGCCATATCGGAAGGCCCCGTGATACTGATGAAACCCTTTACTTTAAAAGAGGAGAAAAAAGAACCAAAATCATCCCTTGGCTCAAAATCAACAAACAATTCCTCGCCAATTTTCTTCACCGTCACTCCCTCCATTTGCGAATCACTTGCTTCTACAAATGCATTTAGAACCACTTCTTCAGCTTCGTCTCTACCGGTATAACTGATTTCAAGCGCACCCCCATTTACATTGACTTTAGTGATACCATCATAAGTTGATTCTATATCACTTATGGTTTCCATGGAAATTGGGTTACAAGAAATTTGTATACCCGAGAACCCCACAAGAACAAACAAAAACAATAAAGGAAATTTATGCATCGTTATTATTTTTAAAGGCATCATTATTGGTTTTGAAATCATCGCTTACAGCCAATAAAGAAAGTGTTTCATGGGCAATCTTGATGTTATACTCATAAGTCAAGCTTTTGTAGTTGACCAAGTCAACAATGGTTCCTATAAAACATAAGCCAACAGTAAGTAAATAAAGAATCCCTAGGCCAATTTGCCCTAAAATAAAACGATGCAATCCTGCAAAGCCAAAAAAGCCTATCAAAGTCAAGATTAATATCATTTGGCTATCCTTCCTTCTGGCACGATATACCTGAGCAAATAAGCTTGCTTGCTCTTCATTCATATCTTTCAAAATTCCTTGGATATAACCCAATTCCATTCCTTCTAATTCCGGAAGGTGTCTCAATACATTTGCCATAATTTTTTATTTAATTTTATTAATTCAATTATTCTAAATAGGATTACCATGAAAGCAAAGCCTCCCAGTGGATGATAAGCCCAAGAAATGGTGAAATCTCCATGCATAAAATAATGAATGGACCGACCAATACCACAGCCCGGGCACCAAGTGAACCCTATTGAATCAAGAGGACAAAAACTAAAAGAATGCGGAGCTTCTGCACCGCCAATATACAAACCTAATAGAGCAATTGTCCATAAAATCAATTCCAGAATCCCTGAGTTGATTACTTTCATGTCTTTCAATATACGAATAGAGTGCCAGTTATAAAATAGGCTAATGAAGGAAGTACGGACCCATTTGGGTAAAAGATGTGTTCGATTGAAGTACAAATATTGTTCATATTCGGACAGAAAACACAATAGTAATAGCCAAAACTTAAAGAAGACTTAAGCATTGAAGAAGTTAAGAATTAAAATAATATTAATGTTGAAAACAAATAGCTTTTTGTACATTAGATAATCATAATTGAGATACTAAAATTTTAAAATTTCAAAGATCGAGATAAATGATAAACAAAAGTAAAATTAGCAGCGCCAACTATTTCAGGTGCCTGAAATTTTTCAAGGCACTTTTATTTATTGTTTTTTTATTGAACAGTAGGTTGCTTAAAGCCCAAGAAGATACCGATCTTTTTCTTGTTGAATCCAAAAAGAATTTGTTTGGTTTTACAATATTCCCAGAGACTGCAAAAAAAATATCCAAAGGAGAAGGATATGATAACCAACCTTCTTTTATCAATAAAAGTCAATTGGTATTTACTTCTAAAGACCCGACGGGTAATTTTGATGTAATCCTATATAATCTAGATACGGATAAATACACCAATATGACAAGGACTCCGGAACTTGATGAGTTCTCACCTAAGTTAACAAGTTGCGGTCAATATATTTCCACAGTAAGGGTTGAAAAAGACAGCAGTCAGCGCATATGGTTATACCCTATAAATTTCGGGGAACCGGAGCTTTTATACGATGACATCGAACCTGTGGGATATTACGGATGGCATGGGGAAACAGCTGCCTTATTCTTGGTAGGTTCTCCCAACAGATTGGTCTATCCTTACAGTAGAGAAGAAATATTTGAAATCGCTGAAAACCCGGGTCGTTGCATAAGCCAAAGACCAGGTACAAATGAAATTGTATATGTAGACAAAAACTCAAACATCATTTCTAATGGAAGAGAAGCTTATGAATTGAAAGCTTTTGATGTAAAAAGCAGGCAAACAAAAACGATAGGTATAACTTTAGCAGGGGAAGAGGACTTTGTATGGATTGATAAGAACAATCTTTTAATGGCCCGGGATAAAACCATCTATCTCAAAAATATTAGCAAAGGAACAGGATGGGAAGAAATAGCAACATTAAATACCCTAGAATATCGTAACATCAGCAGAATTGCATTAAGTCCGGACAATAAAAACTTGGTCATAACGATGGAGCCGTCAAAATGATTGGGAGTTTTAATATCGGATGAAGCCTATTAAACCCTGTTTCAATAGGCCTTTTAAATAAAATGCAAAACTGAAAATGATGTAGCCTATCCCAAAAAGAATTACAAGCATCTACTGATACTTGAACAAATAAGCACTAGGTGTAGATTGTATCTACACCTTTTTATTTAATAGGAGTATTTTTTATGGAATATACCCTTGATTCGAATAAGGATGAATGTTGCCTATATAGAGGGGCCTATAGGGATAAATAGTTTGCTAAGTGATCGCATAAAGTTTATTTCAAAAGCTTGAGCCTTACGTTAGCGTAGCGTTCTTAAAAAAGTTAGGGGTATAATGTTGATACTATTTAAAAAAAGGCATAAAAAAAGACCCTTAGATTGCTCTAAGGGTCTAAAAGAAG
>TARA_R110000868_G_scaffold25103_3_pt1 | contig 18185 bp, 11 predicted proteins | sample TARA_R110000868 | Tara Oceans TARA_R110000868 (sample SAMEA4397489) | marine metagenome | biome: Polar Biome; feature: [SRF] surface water layer (ENVO:00010504); material: water (ENVO:00002006), including particulate matter (ENVO:01000060) such as... | depth 5 m | reverse complement strand
CGATCGCGACATCAAGTATCGCATGGTGCTGCACGCCGAGAAGAACGCGATCCTGTTTGCCACCGCTCCGCTGGACGACTGCACGATCGTCGTGACCCACCCATGCTGCGCACAGTGCGCGGCGCAGGTGATCCAGTCTGGGATCAAGCACGCTGTATGGCCGCGGCCGACGCCCGACTTCATGGCCCGCTGGGGCGGCGACTACGAGCTGACCATGCTGCAGTTCTCGGAGGCGGGCGTTACGGTAGAGGAAGTTTGATGGACATCATCTCGTGCGACTTCGAGACATTCTACTCTCGTGAGTACTCCCTGTCCAAGATTACGACCGAGGAGTACATCCGTGACCCCCGGTTTCAGGTGATCGGCGTGGCGGTAAAGGTCAACGAAGGCGACACCACGTGGTTTTCGGGGCCCGCGAAGGATACGCTGGCCTTCCTTCATCAGTACGACTGGGCCAACAGCGCTATGGTGGCGCATAACAATATGTTTGACGGCACGATCCTGTCGTGGCGGTGCGGCCTCAAGCCGAAGGTGCTGATCGACACGTTGTCCATGTCGCGGGCCATGTTCGGCGTCGACGCGGGGCACAGCCTCAAGGCACTGGCCGAGCGGTTGCATCTACCTTCCAAGGGCGACGAGGTGGAGCGGGCGATTGGCCTGCGGCGCACAGACTTCACACCTGCAGCTCTGGAACGGTATGGCGAGTACTGCCGCATGGACGTGCACCTGACCTACGAGGCGTTCCGCAAGATGACCCTGTTGGGGTTCCCGAAACAGGAACTCAAGCTGATCGACCTGACACTCAAGATGTTTACCGACCCGGTGCTGGAGCTCGACGTGCCGCACCTCGAAGGGCACCTGATCCGCACCCAGAAGGCCAAGGCCGCGCTGATCGACGAGGCGGGTGTCGACCGCAAGATGCTCATGTCCAACCCGAAGTTTGCATCCATGCTGGAAGAGTATGGCGTCGTGCCTCCCATGAAGCTGAGCCCCACGACGGGTAAGCCTACGTTCGCGTTCGCCAAGAACGACGAGGACTTTCAGGCGCTTGCGGAGCACGAAGACCTGCGGGTGCAGACGCTGGTGGCGGCCCGGCTCGGGAGCAAGAGCACTCTGGAGGAGACCCGCACTGAGCGGTTCATCGCGATAGGCACCCGGGGAAGGTTTCCGGTGCCCCTACGATACTACGCAGCCCACACAGGCAGATGGGGCGGCACCGACAAAATCAACATGCAGAACCTGCCGTCGCGGGGGCCCAACGCAAAGCAGCTCAAGAAAGCGATCCGCGCCCCAGAGGGATACGTGTTGATCGACTGCGACTCCTCACAGATCGAGGCACGGGTGCTGGCATGGCTGGCCGAGCAGGACGACCTGACCGCGGCGTTCGCTCGCGGCGAAGACGTATACAAGATCATGGCGTCGAAAATATACGGTATCCCGGTCGACGCGGTAGACAAGGGCCAGCGGCAGGTGGGCAAGACCGTGATCTTGGGCGCCGGCTACGGCGTAGGACACAACAAGCTGCAGCTGTTCCTCAAGACACAGGCCGGCGTAGACGTGGACCTCGACGAAGCCAAGCGGATCATCGACATCTACCGGCACTCAAACGGCCGCATCAGCAGTATGTGGCGGGCGGCACAGCGCACCATCGAATACCTACAGCGGGGAGACGCATTGTCCTTCGGGCGCGCTGGGGTCCTCGGCGTCGACCCGGACGACCGCGCGCTTATCCTGCCCAATGGCCTGCCTATCCGCTACGACGGACTCTATGCCGAGCAGGGAGAGAAGGGATACGAGTACAAATACAAAACCCGCCGGGGAGACAAACGTATATACGGCGGAGCGTGCGTTGAGAATGTTACTCAGGCGCTTGCACGATGCGTGGTTGGCGAACAGATGCTTAAAATTGCAAAACGGCACCGCGTGGTATTGACTGTGCATGACAGTGTCGTATCATGCGTGCCCGAGGCCGAAGTAGACGCCGCGCGGGAGTATATCGAGACCTGCATGCGCTGGACCCCTGACTGGGCCGAAGGGCTTCCTGTCAACTGCGAGTCGGGTGTGGGCACATCATATGGAGATTGCGAATGAAGACCTCTGAGCTAATGTTGATCGACCCCTATGACGCTGCGGCGGCCGCAGCAATACACTTTCACTATGTTGTAGTGCGGGATTACGGCAGTAATGGGTGTACACCGCGCTACCGGTCTGAATGTCCACTAAACGCCGATTACCCCGACGTTGGGTGTGTAAGCGGTTCTGGAGATTCGCTCTGCGGGCAATACGCTGGGCATGTCGCCACCAGTGTTGTAATGTGCCGCAAAACATGAGTAAACCCGCCACCCCCGCACCATGGTCGTTCAGCCGGATCAAGGCGTTTGAGACCTGCCCAAAACAGTTCTACCACACGACGGTGTTGAGGCAGTTTCCCTACGTGGAGACTGAGGCTATGCGCTACGGCACCGAGTTTCACGAGGCGGCGGAGCATTTTATCCGTGACGGCACTCCGGTGCCCGAGCGGTTCGCGTTCGCCCGCCCGGTGCTCGACGCACTGGCGGCCAAGCCGGGCGACAAACTATGCGAGCAAAAACTGGGCCTCACCGCCGAGCTCGAGGCGTGCACATTCTTTGCAGATACCGTGTGGTTCCGTGGCATCGTCGACCTGCTCATCATCGACGGCGACGAGGCAACGATCGTGGACTACAAGACGGGCAAGTCTGCACGCTACGCCGAGAAGGGTCAGCTGGAGCTCATGGCGCTGTCGGTGTTCCGGCACTTCCCGCAGGTGCAGAAAATACGCGCCGGCCTTCTGTTCGTGATCGCCAACGACTTTGTCAAATCGTCGTATGAACGCACAGGACAGAAAGAACTATGGAGGAAATGGCTGGCCAACTATGGTAGTATGGAGACAGCGTTTGAGACGCAGGTGTGGAACCCCAAACCGAGCGGCCTTTGCAAACGGCACTGCCCCGTAAGGGAGTGCCCCCATAACGGACAACAGTGATGCCCTACGTCAACAAGCCACGGCCGTACAAAAAAGAGTACTCCCAGCAGAGAGAACGCGGCGAGGATGAGGCCCGCAACGCGCGGGCCCGGGCCCGCTACGCGTTCGACAAGAAGAACGGCAAGAGTGCTCGCAAGGGCAAGGACTTGAGCCACAAGAAGGACCTCGCACGCGGCGGGTCAAACGAAGATGGCGTCCGGCTCGAGAGCGCCAGCGCCAACCGCGCACGCGGCGGCGCGCTGAGCAAGCCGCCAAAGAAATAGATTATGCGCCACGCATAACAGGAGAGCCAATGGAAATCATCGACAACAAGGCGCTAGTGCTGCGCCTGAAGAACCCTGCACACGTGTTGGCGGCCGTCCCCAACGCCCGGTCCGTCGACGCAAACACCGTTGCCGTGAAGTGGGACATACCCAACACGCACGCCCTGCGCGACCTGAACTTCGCCGCGCCGTCGCCGATCGAACGCCGGTACGGCTGGCCGGGCAAGCACAAGCCCATGTCGCACCAGCGCGACACCGCAGCCTTTCTGACCCTGAACAAGAAAGCGTTTTGCTTCAGCGAGCCCGGCACGGGGAAAACGGCAAGCGCGATCTGGGCCGCAGACTTCCTTATGCAGCAGGGGCTGATCCGCCGCGTGCTCGTGATCTGCCCGGTGTCGATCATGGACGCCGCATGGCGCAACGACCTGTTCACGTTCGCCATGCACCGTAAGGTAGATGTGGCGTATGGTTCGGCCCCGAAACGCAACAAGATCATCGCAAGCGATGCCGAGTTCGTCATCATCAACTACGACGGCGTGAAGGTCTCCGCAGACGCCATCGCGGCCGGCGGGTTCGACCTTATCATCGTCGATGAGGCCAGCGCATATCAGAACGCACAGACCGCGCGCTGGAAGGTGCTGAACAAGCTCGTCGGGCCCGACACGTGGCTGTGGATGATGACCGGCACACCGGCTGCGCAGGGCCCGGACTATGCCTACGGCCTCGCAAAGCTGGTCAACCCGAAGTCCGTCCCGCGGCACTTCGGTGCGTTTCGCGACATGGTGATGTACAAGATCACGCAGTTCAAGTGGGGGGTGAAGGATAGCGCGCCCGAGACCGTGCACCGCGTGCTACAGCCGGCGATCAGGTTCAGCAAGGAAGAGTGCCTAGACCTTCCCGACCTCGTATATGTGTCCCGCATGGTGGAGATGACCCCGCAGCAGACGCGGTTCTACCACAAGCTGCGCAAGGAGCTGCTGCTGAAGGCGGCAGGAGAGAACGTGACGGCTGGCACCGCCGCCGTGGCCATGACAAAACTCCTGCAGATCAGCTCAGGCTCGGTATATACCGACGACCAGAACACCCTGCAGTTTGACATCAGCTCACGGTACAAGGTGCTGATGGAGGTGATCGCCGAGACGCCAAGCAAGGTGTTGATATTCGTGCCGTTCCGCAACGCGATCGAGCTGCTTGCAGAAAAGCTGGCCGCCGACAAGGTAACGTGCGAGGTCATTGACGGCAGTGTCCCGGCGAGCAAGCGCACGGATATATTCCACGCCTTCCAGAATAGCCCCGACCCCCGCGTGCTCGTCATTCAGCCGCAAGCCGCCGCGCACGGTGTGACGCTGACCGCCGCCGATACCGTCGTGTGGTGGGGCCCGACGGCATCTCTGGAAATCTACGAGCAGGCCAACGCGCGTATCCATCGCAAGGGCCAGACCCGTAAGTGCACCATCGTGCAGCTGATTGGCTCGCCCGTGGAACAAAGAGTCTATAAGTTGCTTGACGATAAGATAGACCTCCACAGACAGGTAATCGACCTATACGCAAACGCGCTTGACTAGGCGAGTAAGACAGGGTAACAACGGCCTTAATAACACAAAAGGAGATACCAATGACAACATCTGACACTCCACTCGACAAGCTGACCCGCGTCTATATCAAGATGCGCGACGCGAAAGCCAAGCTCGCTGCCGAATACAAGGAGAAGGACGAGGGCATCACATCGCAGATGGACCAAGTCAAGGCAGCGCTACTGGACTATTGCCGCGAGCACGACGTCGAAAGCGTGCGCACTGCATCCGGTCTGGTATACCGCACCACACGGACGCGGTATTGGACGAGCGATTGGGAGGCGATGCACCGGTTTGTCGTCGATAACAACGTGCCAGAGTTTCTGGAGAAGCGCCTGAACCAGACGGTTGTGAAGGCGTTCTTGGAAGAAAACCCTGAAACCGTACCGCCCGGGATCAACGCTGACTCGGAGTACACCATCACAGTGAGAAAAGCATGACTGCCAAATACGCCACCACTGCAGAGCTCGCCAAGCACTTCAGTGTATCAAGCGCCACTATCATGGCGATGATGAGGTCGGGCGAAATCCCGACCGGCACATACATGCGCCTCGGGCGCGTGTTCCGCTTCGATCTGGAGAGGATCGAACAATCCCTCTTGACCCGGGTCGGCACAGTGACCGAAGGTGAGGTCCCTGCGTCTGATGCGCAGCTCGAGTTTGATTTTAACGACGCCGCCCCAGAGGGCGGTGAAGACGACATCGAATACTACAACCCCGGAGAATCCACATGAGCAACCTCGAACTCTTCAAAGGCAACGCCCTCGTGAACAGCGAACTCTTCCAGTCGCTGATGGACATGAACAAAAAGATGGCTGGTGGCAGCGGTGCCGCTGGCAAGCGCATCAGCATCCGCGGCGGTAAGTTCCGCATGATGGTTGATGGCGAGCAGGTATCGGTCAGCAAGTCCGACACCATGAACATGGTAGTGCTCAACGCGGCTGACATCTCACGCACCTACTACGAGGGTGCGTTCGACCCCGAGAACCCGTCGGCACCTACCTGCTGGTCTGCTGACACCCGTGCACCGGCGGCCGATGTACCGGAGGATCAGCGCAAGGCCGCCCGGTGCGCCGACTGCCCCATGAACGTCAAGGGGTCCGGTCAAGGTGAGTCCCGTGCGTGCCGTTTCTCTCAGCGGCTGGCGGTCTCTCTGGAGAACGATCTGGACACCGTGTATCAGCTGCAGCTGCCGGCAACGTCGATCTTTGGCGAAGCCAAGGGCAACGACATGGGGCTGCAGTCCTACATCAAGTTCCTCTCGGCGCACAAGACCCCGGCCATCGCGGTTATGACCGAGATGAGGTTCGACGAGGAGTCGGCCACGCCGAAGATGTACTTCCGCCCGGTGCGCGGCCTTGAAGAGGATGAGCTTGGTCTGGTCCTCGAGGCTCGCGCGAGCGAGGATGCCCAGAAGGCCATCGCCTTCACGGTGGCACAGACCGACGGCGTGAAGTCCAAGGCAGTAGCGAAGACCGAGCCCAAGGCGGAAGAGAAGCCGAAGGCCAGAGCGAAGCCGGTTGAGGTCGACGACGTTATCGACGAGGGTGACGAGCCCACGAAAGTATCCAAGGCCAAGCCCGCGCCCAAGGTTGAGCCGAAGTCGGCCGACAAGCTGGCGTCCATCGTCGACGGCTGGGACGACTGATCCACCCGCAACCACAACAGCAGCCCCGACACCTCGGGGCTGCTCACAATAATAACAGTGGCGGATCATGGAGACATTATCATTTCTCGAGACTGTGCTTGCGCGCGGGGGACAATACTGCGCGTTTGCTGCAAAACCGGACGGCCCCAAGAAACAGAAGTTCTACCCGACGATCGACCGCATGCTGCATGCGGCGCTGGAGCTCGATTACTCCGGACACGACGCGTACTTCGGGCTCGCTGCTTTCGGCGATACCGGCAAGCGCGAGGCAGCCAATGCGCTGTATATGCGGTCGCTGTTTATCGACCTCGATTGCGGCCCGACGAAAGACTACCCCGACGCCAGCACGGCGCTCGTAGCACTACGGAAGTTTTGCACAGACACCCACATGCCCAGACCCATCATGGTGTCGAGCGGCTACGGGGTGCATGTGTACTGGCCCTTTGACGCCGACGAAGCCGTCAGCGACTGGAAGCCGGTTGCCTTGGCCCTGAAGCGGACCTGTGCCGCGCATGGGCTGTACATAGATACCAACGTCACGGCGGACGCCGCTCGTATCCTGCGGGTTCCGGGCACGCAGAACCGCAAACGCGGCACGACGGCACCGGTGCAGGTGCTTGGGGTATATGGGGGCGACCCGCGCCCGCTGTCGTTCTATGCGGACCTGCTGGAAGCCGAGGCGCCTGCCCCCGCGCGGGTATCGGGAAAGCTCTTCGACAACGTAACTCTGAGCGTGGACGACGACCCAGTCATGCAGCGCTTGCTGCGCAACCGAGAGTCGTCATTCAAACGCATCCTGCAGAAGACGGCAGGGGGGACGGGCTGCGCGCAGATAGGGCATGCGGTCAGCGAGCAGGCAGATACAGAGGAGCCGCTCTGGCGGGCGGTGCTGTCGATCACGAAGTTCTGTGTCGATGGGGCCAAGGCCGCCCATTTTGTGTCGCGGGATCACCCCGAGTATGATGCTGAAGTCACCGAGGCCAAGCTGTTCGGCATCAAGGGGCCCTACACGTGCGACACGTTCGACTCGTGCCGGCCCGGCGTATGTTCGGCCTGCCCCCTGCGGGGCAAGATAACGTCGCCGATCCAGATCGGGGCGATCGTCGAGGAAGCAGAGACCGAGACCATCGACGACGCAGACGTCGGTGAGCCAGTCGTCGTATACAAGAACACCGGCGGCGAAATCCCCCGCTATCCGTTCCCCTACGTACGGGGCAAGGCGGGCGGCGTGTATATCAGACAAGAGAACGACGACGGCGATACCGAGGAAGTCATGATATACATGAACGACCTGTATTATACCAAGCGGGTCGTGGACTACGAGGCGGGCGAGTGCGTGCTTGGCAAGCTGCACCTGCCGAACGACGGGGTGCGGGAGTTTGCGCTGCCGCTGGTAGCGGCTACCTCGAAGGAAGAACTCCGCAAGATATTGGCGAAACACGGCGTGGCCGTTGGTGGGAAGAAGTGGGAATACGTGATGGCATATACACAAGCATGGATCGAACAACTGCAGACAACGACCGCCGCAGATACGGCACGCACGCAGTTCGGCTGGAGCGATAACTCGTTTACATCCTACGTGATCGGGGATCGCGAGATATTCGCTGACCGGGTGGGCTACAACCCGCCGTCGAGCAAGACCTCGTTCCTATTCCCCGCGATGAAGCCGCGCGGCACGCTGGAGGGCTGGATCGAGCAGGCAAACTTCTACGACCGGCCCGGCCTCGAACCGTATCAGTTCGTCGTCTGTCAGGCGCTGGCGGCGCCGCTGATGCGGTTTACTCCGGTGAACGCGGCGATATTCGACTTCTACAGCGACGGGTCAGGCCACGGCAAATCCACCACCCAGAAGTTTGCACTGACGATCTATGGCGAGCCCAGCGACCTGATCGTCGGGCCCAAGGATACGCTCAACGCCCGCATGAACCGCATGGAGCTGATGAAAGACGTCAACGTGCAGTTCGACGAGTTTACGGAGTTTCCATCAGAGCAGACTTCGGACCTGATCTACGGTGTTACCGATGGGCGGCAGAAGGCGCGTATGGCCGCGGGCAGCAACGAGGAGCGCTACAGGGGAGACGCGTGGTACACGACAATGACTGCGTCGTCGAACCACTCGATGCTATCCAAGGTCTATATGCACAAGTCCAACCCCAAGGCCGAAGTGCAGCGGGTCCTGCGCTACCATGTGCAGCCGCACAACTTCACCGACAAGCTCGAGACCGACCTGTTTGCCAAGGCCGTCGGCGACCACTCAGGCCATGCGGTAGAGGTGTTCGTGCAAAAGATCATGCAGGACATCGGCACGGCGAAGGAGCTGCTGGACAGCGTGCAGCGCAAGCTGGATACCGCCTGTAACCTCACGATGCAGAACCGCTTCTGGTCGGTGCAGGGCGCGGTGGCAATCACGGCGCTGATCCTCGCGCGCGAGGCGGGCCTGCTGACGTACAACCCGGCCATCATGTTCAAGTGGGTCGTCGATCTCATCAACAGCAACAAGAAAGACGACGTCGAAGCCGAGGTGTCGGTGGACTCACTGATAAACGACTTTGTCCATGAGCACTACGGCAGCATCCTGTGGATCAAGAGCACCGACGACCTGCGCGGGGGCCACAACGGCAACGGGCTGGACAGCCTCGTCGTGCCGGAGATGCAGCCAAAAGTGAAGCTGGTGGCCCGCTACGAAACAGATGTCAAACGCCTTTACATCGTGGTGCGCCCGTTCAAGGCGTGGTGCGCGAAGCAGCGGCTGAACTACGACTCCGTGGTCGAGAACATGTGCGAGACGTATGACGGCAAGAAGGTCAAAATCCGCATGTGCAAGGGCACCAAGATGAGCTTGCCGGCGGCCACGGTGCTGGCACTTGACTGCTCATCGCTCGATCTGCCGGAGGGGCCAAATGGAGGTTCTGCGACTTGACGATGTGGGCCCCGACGGGGTCCGCTTCATCATCGACTGGGATCAGGTCCGTGTCGGCGACTCGGTGTTCATCCCGTGCCTGAACGTGGCTCTCGCGGACAAACAAATCCGCGCCATATTCGAGCGCCGGCAGTGGGAGTTGCGCGTTCAGGTGCGCACCGAAAACCACATTTTGGGGGTTCGCATCTGGCGAACCACATGATATGGTGTGACAGTTGGTTCTCCGCCAATCCGCCATACTGCCCCGCACTTCGGTGCGGGGCTTTTTTTATCCCCCGATAGTCGCTGGCCCGATGTCGTCGAGTATCCCCTCGATATAGGCTCGGTTCCGTGGAGGGATGTACAGGCCGTAGTTGGTCTGCGCGGTCCGGTCGCGGAACGCCCGGATCGACGAATTGAGCGTATCACGGTCGATCCGCCCCGGGTGCCGCTGCTGGAACTCCCGGATAGCCGCTTCGGCGTCGCGCTGCGCGGCCCTGTCCCCATCCATAATAGCCTTGTTGCGTCGCTGAAGGAGCAGGCTAACTTTCCTCTCGATCGCATTGTTTATGCGAGTACCCAACGAGTTCATCGCTAACCGCTGCGCATAGACCGTAGGCAGGAACCCGAGCGCTTGTGCGCCGATATGGAACGGTCCAATGTCGTCGACAAGTATGTCGCCCCGCCTGTTCGCGATCCCTTCGTTGCCATAGCGCCACGCCCGGGCGAGGTTTGCCGCCGCCGACGGGAGTATGGCTTCTGCGAACCGGTCATAGCGGCCCTCGTTATAGTGCGCCCATGTGCGAGGTGATACGTATTTCATCGCCAATCCTAAGACAGGGCCGCCGAAACCTTCCAGCATTTTGAGTAGGGGTGAGTCGGTCTCAGAGCCCAGCGCGGGCCGATAGATTGCGTCCCCCAGCCCAAGGCGGTTGGATACTCTTACGCCGAGCAGAAAATCCAAGAGCCCGAACGCGCCCTGTTCGCCCGCAAGAATACGCACATGGGTCTCAAAATCGGGCTCATCGTCTTCCGCCCAGATAAGGTCGTACAGCATCGCCACCTGCTGCATCATCGGCAAGCCCATGATCCCACCTAGTGCGCCGATAGCACTGAGCATACCCGTAAGCTGCGCCCGTGCAATACTCCGATCGGGCGTCTTGGGGCCTAGCGACCGCTCCGCGGTCTGCCACAACAAGTTGAGCATCGCCAATGGATGCCCCTTGAACAGGTACGCTACCCGCCCGACGTCACTCTGCGCCATGCGAGGGCGTTGGCTTGCAAAGGTCGGCCCGTTTGTTTTTTCGGTTAGGTTTACCGCAACCAGACCCGCCGCGGCACCCTGTTCGGCGGTGGGCACCTTCCGACCGGCCTTGAGGTCAGCGATAAACGCCTTGGTGTCCTGCGCGGTCGCCCCCATAAGCTGCTGGAGCTCAAGAATATAGGCGGTGTGGGCAGACGTCTCCGTTACGTAGCGTTCCGCAGTGTGTTGAAGTATGGAGGCCCATCCCGCTATCTTCTGGACAAACCCCGGGTTCGTCGCCTGCATCTCGTCGTGCGTCATGGACCGATACAACATGCCGTTATCTTTCATCGCGGCGTGTAGCGGCTTCTTCCACTGCAACTCAGGGCGAGAATAGTCCTGATTGTCCATGGAGAAATCGAATATCCCCATCTTGACTGCGGCCGTCTCGGGTTGTCCATCAGGACCAATCCGCTCGATCTGCCGATACTTGCCCGTACCAGCTAACGCGCGCATGCCGTCGCTCATGGCAGCCATCATTGGGCGATAGCCGTACTTACCTCCAAGGTAAGGTGCAGTGAACATCGGTAGTGACATGGTGGTCAGTGCCGCGGTAGATGGGTTGAGCCCCATCGTTAAGGTGTAAGCAATACCGGTAGCTGCGCTCGCCCAAGAGGCCGTGTTTTGGTTGAACGCGCGAGTGTACTCGCTGAGTGCACTCAGATAGCGCGCAGCCTCGTCGATCTCCCGGGCCCTACGTTCCGGCGTAGCATCACCCAGTGGACTTTCTTGGAACGCCTTGAACTCCTCCTCCATCGACCTGCGGTGCCCCGCCATCTTGGCGCCATACTTCAGTTTGATAACTTGCCGCGCGAGCTGACTGTTACTCTCTGCGATGTTGGCCACAATGTCGCCGACACCCTCCCCCTCCTGCAACGCGTTTATGTCACCATCAAACCCGCGACGGCCAGCCCGTTTCTGGAACTGCTTCAAGAACGACGTCTCGGGCGTAGTGTCAAAAAATATCTCGAACAGCTGGTCTTTGACTTTAATGTCGGTCGAACTTTTTGCCGCGTCGATGGCGGCGATTTCGGCCGACGCGTCGATGGAGTCAAGAATCTTGGCAAAAAACTCGAGCGGCACGGTTGGCCGGTTGCGGTCCGCCCCAACATTCTGATAGGGCGCCGCCTGAAGCATAGGCGTCGTTTTCTCAATCGCCGCCTGATTTATGGCGTCGCGGATTATCAGCCCCGGCACTGCGGCGGCGCCGGTCTCCGGGTTGGCGGGCGTGCCCTGCACGGCGCGCTTGAACACATCCAGAGGGCGGGTGTCACCGAGACGCGTCTGCAGCTCGGCATAGTATTTGTCGTTGTGCCTTTCGATCATGCCGAGTGCAATCTGCTGCTTCCGCAGCGACAGGAACGAGGTCTTTACTAGCTCCGTGGTCCCCGTAATGGGATCGTAGCTGTTGAATGTTAACCAGTATTCCCCCGAGCGCCGCAAGTGCTGATAGCTGGGTATAAGCTCGTCGGCCATGATCTTGGCGTAGAACTGCCCGTAGATACGCATCTGTAGTTTCTTGTTCCCCGGCATGAGGGCGTCCAGCTGTGCCCGAATGGCGCCGTCCAGCTTCTTACGCAGTACCTCGGGTATGGCGTAGGACCGGTTCAACGCATCGCGTAGATCAGCCGGCATGCGATCCCACATCGGGCGCAGCTTGTCGAAGCCCGCAAGGTTCTTGGCGTCTTCGTTGAACTTGACTCGAGCACGCGCCGCCTTGGGGGCGTCAGGGGCCAGTTTAGCGTTGAACGCCTGCATCGCGCTGTTGCGCTCCCCCTCGGTCTTGAAGTGCGGAGACTCAACGATCTTTGCGATGGTGCCATCGGCGTCAAGCACGTTGTGCGCATAGCTGTACCCTTCGTAGGTGCTACGCGGCTTCCGCACGTCAACCTCGAACAACTGCGCCAAGAGCCGAACCTGTTGCCAGTTGTCCAACGTGGCCTGCTGTGCTGGAGTATCGTATTTGTTGAGCGTGTCGACGATCGGCTGCAGCGACGCGTTCAGCTCGGTCTGCATACTGTCTTTTTCGCCCTCGAACTGCCGCATAGTCTCGTTTACTTTCGGTGTGCTCGGCATATACTTCTCCGCCGCTTCCGCGGCGTACGGTAGGGGTTGAACCAATGCGGCAACGACATCCTTTACGCCGGGAGGGATTGTCCTATCCTGCATGATACGCCGTGTCTGCGCCTGCGTTATTCCCGGAGCCGCTTTCAGCCGGTCTCGGGTGGCGTTCAGATACCGGTTTAGCCCGCCCGGGGCGAACGATGCACCGACGATGTTGCCTGCGTCGATCTCGTTGGGGTTGGATGCGAGAACTGCGTTCAGCACCCGGTCGAGCGTTGTCAGCGCGCTGTCGTGCTTGACCGGCGGCTGCCCCATGAGGGTCCGCAGGAAGTTCCGCATGATGAGCTTGAACTCTTGTGTTACCGAGTACGCTTTGCCCTCGGTGTTGACGGAGCTCATGTTCCGGCGGAACACCGGGTTGTTCAACCCTTCGGCAAGCAGCTCCCGCACGTTGCTCAGGCCATATTCGTTAGCCGGCATGAACTTGAGCAGGTTGGTCCGCAGTTTGTCCAGCTGCCGTGTCAGCACGTGCGACAGGTTTGTGAGGATGGCGTCGGCGACGGCGTGGACCGCCTCGTGCAGCACCAGTTCTGGCGCAAGGGCGGTGTTCTCGTTGAACAGGATTTGCCCGCCATACTGCTCGGTCAGGTCAGCCGCGACGTCATGCCCTTCACGCCGCATGGCCGCGATCTGTGCCTCGTTGAGCGGGTGAACATAGACCCCGGCTGGGGTCTCGACACCGAGCGTCGGCGTCTCGGGCGAGAGCTGGGCCCGGATGCTGTTCATGACATCAGGGGAAACAACCTGCACCGGCGTGGTGCCGATGCGAGCGAGCAGCTTCTGCGCCAGCCCACGCAGGTGCGTTGACGGGGCCGTGACCGCGAGCGCACGAAGCGCCCCTTTGAAGTCGCCGCCGCGGATGAGCGCGCCGACCCGCGGGTGCGCGTCAGACATCCACTCGGTCTGGCCGGCGAAGAAGCTAAGGCCACCGGCCCCACCCAACTCGCCGCCAAAGAAGCTAAGGCCACTCATACCCTCGGGCGCGTTATCCAGTGCGGCTTGGACAGCTTCCGCGTCCTCCTGCGCCTGTTGTGCGGCGGTCTTCGTCCGCCGTGGGAGCGCACGTCGCACCGGCGCGTCCTCTGGCGTCTGCGGTGCCGACGGCCCACGAGCCATATCTTTCAGGCCTAGATAGTCGTTTACGTGGTCTTGCCGCGCGGGAGCGCCCATGGCACCCCACTGCGCTGGGCTAAGGCCGAGGAACTGCCGAGCAGCCTCTTCGAGCGTCTCGCGGTCGAGCTCTACCTTCTCCCTGCGGGCTTCTTGTTGCTCCGCAGTAGGCTCGCTCACGGCTTGCGCCGGGCCGACGCGACCCGCACCCACTACCCCCCTGACTTTGTCCCGCGCCTTGCCGGAAGTCGGTGTCCCGCCGTAGGCCGCGCGAGTTGCGGTCGCCCGCCCCTCTTGCATTTTTATCATCGCGACCCGCGTCTCCGACGATAGGTTCTCTGCCACCCACGCGGCAGCCTGTACGCCGGCAGTTGTCCCATGCCCGTCTATCAGTGCAAAGCTGGCACGGTCGGCGGCGGTCACGGCGTCACGGCCCTCCCCAAAATACGTCGCCTTGGTGTGCGAGGCAGCGATCCGATCTTTTTTCGGTTGCCGAGCCTGCGCCGCGTCATATGCAATCATGTGGAGCGCGTAGGCGGGGTCGGGGGTGCGGCGGAAGTACCGCGCCGCCGCCTGCGCCGGTGTCGGGTCTTTAGCGCGGGAGTCTTCCGTCGTCTCTATAAGCGCCAGAACGCTACGCACGTCCTTCGCTGGAAGTGCCCCGGTCTCCCGGTCTCCCGTGGGGTTCTCGTGTGCAAACTTCAGGTCATCCGTCGCGTTGTTATCGAACCACGCGGCGACCCGCTGCATGGCCTCGCCCTGCTGTTGGGCTTCTACGATCGCGGCGACGACACGATCTGCCGCGGGGTCGGCCGTGGCCGTCCGAAGCGCCTCGCGAATTTCTGCTATGCGGGCATCGCGCCGCTGGCTGACCGCAGCATCGCGTATCTGCGCTTTACCAAGCGCGGCTATAAAACTCTCCGGGGTGGTAATATCTCCGTTCCGCACCATAGTGCGTACCCCAACTCTGGGGCCGATACCGATAGCGTCCAGCTCACTGAGCATAGCTTCCTTCGTAGTGGGGAACGCGGGTGCAGTCGGCGCGGGCGCGGGGGCTATCGGCGGGTCGGTAAGGAGAAGGTCCTCCGGACGTGCAAACGGCTTGGATGTGGGTTCCAACATCTGTGGGTCGACGCGCACGCGGGTGCCGGGGATAAGCTGCCGTGCCGGCGTGGGCTCACCGACGGGGGGCAGGCCGCGCTCCATGCGCGCCGCAGGCGTCAGTGCAGCGGGCTGGTCTCCCTCTGCCACGATAGCTTCGCGTGCGCCCAGAACAGGTGCTCCCACTGCTCCTCCGACAAGCGGGTCAGCAGGGGCGGGGCCAGCATCGCCGGCGACAGGTTGAGCAGCAGGCTCTGTGATACCACGAGCAGTCCCAACTCTATCTCCGGTAACGTCAAGTTCGACAGGTCCACGTATCGCAGTTTCGGCATCGGTGGTCTCCTGTGGGGTCGCAGTGGGCGTAGCGGTCATCCCACGAGCGTTGTACGCGTTGAGCCAGTCGGCAAACTTGCCTTTACCTTCGGACGTCTTCTGCCGAGGTATGCCAAGTGAGGCACGGGTATAGTCTACCATATTAAATGTCATGGCATCAGCGCGCTCACTGTCTATCCCGGTCAGGTAGGTCGAGTATAGGTCGGCCAGATCGCCGTCGTTTTTGAGTTTGTCTCTGACCTGCCCGGTGGTCAACCCCTGCGCAAATAGTCTCTCAATCTTGTCCGTGATGCCTATATCGTCCGCCAAATCGCGTGCGAGGCTCACGCCTTCCTTTAGCCAGTCGGCCCCCTGCACGTCGACCCTTGGTGCGGTGGCGGGCGCAGTGGGCGCAGCCGGCGCTGGTGGCAGGGGAGGCCGGCCGACTTCATCCAAGTAGCTAATTTTGTCTGCGTCAGACAACGCACGGTACTTCTTGTTGGAGATCGGCCCGGTGAACGGCGCTCTCGACGCAGGCGTCAGTGCAGCGGGCGCAGCAGGCGTAGCAGCAGGCGTAGCAGCAGGCGTAGCAGCAGGCGCAGTGGGCGCAGTGGGCGCAGTGGGCGCAGTGGGCGCAGTTGGCGTAGCGGGCGCAGTTGGCGCAGTGGGCGCAGTAGGCGTACCCGTCATGGGCGCAGTTGGCGCAGTTGGCTCATCAAAGAACATGCGTCCCGCCGAGTCATTGCGCACACGTTCGATGGACACAAGATGTCTCACCCGCTGCTGTAGCTCGGGGTACGTTATGTTGAGTGCGCGCATCGTGGAGATATAGTCACCGTTCGCAGCCCGCAGAGCATTTACGGTAGCCTCGACGTCAAACTCGTCGCTAGGCGGTCTAGCAGTGGGCGCTCTCGACGCCGCTGCCGCAGGTGGCGTAGCAGCAGGCGCAGTGGGCGCTCTCGACGCCGCTGCCGCAGGTGGCGTAGCCGGTGGCACGGCACCTATACCGCCGAACAAGTCGCCTTGCGCCTGTCCCGCGGCGAAGCCCGGACGCAACACTACCGCAGGGGCAGGAAGTGCTAGTTCACCCTGCGTTTGGAGAGCGGCGGGATCGACTGTTGGTTTTCCAGCGTTGTATTGAGCCAACGCAGTGGCAAGCTGCGCCGGAGTTGGATTGAAATCAAACTCCAACACCACGCCGTCACTGAGGCGTACCCGCGTGACTGTCTTACCGCCGGTTGTGGCCGTCGTTCTGTTTCCGGTCGTCGCCGGGCCGGGCGCTATCGGGCCCGAAGGTGGGGGTATAATCCGCGAAGCGATGGCTGCGGCAGCCGGTGGCGCAGGAGGCGCAGGGGGGCGCTGCACACCAATCCCAAGACCCGCAGTGGTTCCGCGGATACCGCCGCCCATGATACCGCCAAGGATACCTGCGTCAATGTACTCGCTGATGGCGTCGTCGCTGTCTAGCGGCAGCCCGGCTTGATTGCGCTCCAGCATCTGCTGCGCGATTTCGGACGGGATTTCTACGGCCGCGCCCTCACCGGCGCCTATAGCGATGCGCGTCAACCATCTCTGACCCGGCCGTAGAAACCCGCCGAGTAGCAGCTTGTCGCCAACCGAGTTCAGTGCGGACTGTCCGACGGCCGCGGTAATAGCGGCGACCGTGTCGACCTCTTCGCGTCGGCCCGCGGCAACTTCCCCCTCTTGCCGCTGGACGTTGCCGCCGAAGAAGCTGGGGAACGCCGTGGCTGCGCCTGCGCCAAGACCTATCACGGGGCCGCCCATGAGGGTGCCCGCCGCTGTGGCAGCAAGGGGCGCCGCCATCTCCGGTATACTTCCGCCGATGCCCTCACCGACATACGTGAGCGCACTTCCGAGCCCGGTCACGTCTTCGCGGCGTGTTGGCGGGGGTTGACTGAATGACCTCAAGAACGCTTCGTAGTCGTTCTCGCGCCGCGTGCGTTCTCCATACTGCTCGACCGACTCCAACCCGAGCCCCGCGCCGAGATACTCGATAGCACTGCCCACTCTGGAGCGCGCGCCGGGCGAATCTCGGTAAAGGCCGCGGCCGATGGCCGTCCTGCCGTCGTCGGGAGCCTGCGGCGCCTGCCCTATCCGCTGCGCAAATTGCTGGGCAAACTCCTCCTCACGCTGCGCAACAAACGCGGAGATTCTCCCCTGCTCTTGAGGGGTAGGCTGCTCTCCGGCGATACGGATGCGATACTGCTGACCGCTAACGCGACCCGGAATAAAAATCTCAGCCATAAGCCCTTACTCCTCGTTCGCGCTTGCATCGAGGAAGTTGGGGTCTCCCCCGCTTGTAGCGCTTCCCCCACCGCGAATAGCATCATTATACGCCCTGCGTGCCGCTGCATCCTCCGCTACCGCCTCCTGTATGGCCAGCGCCTCCTGATTCCTACCTTGGTCGACCAACGAGGCTATCCGCGAAGCCGGGCCCTCTTCTCCTGCTAGGGCAGCAAGCGTGTCGGCAGTGTATTTCGCATAGGCGTTCAACTGAGATAAGGTTGGGCCGCGACCGCCACCGCCACCACCCGCTGCGCGTGCAGCCATGGCTTGACGGGCAAGGCGACTCTGCTCAATCTGACCCAGCAGTTCAAGGCGATCTGCTTCGGCCGACGGCGCAACTTCGCGCAGCGCAGCAAGACCCGCGGACCCGGCTTCGCCCAGCGCACCGCCAAAGGTCGGCTGATTCGACGACATCAGCTGCATGCCAGCCTGCGCAAGCGCAAGCCACTTGTCCTGCGTTGCACGCTTCTCGCGGGCAGCCAACATTTTAATCAGCTCCTGCTCGAAGCTGGACGGCGCACCTGCGGCACCTGCGATGCCC
>TARA_R110000868_G_scaffold3887_2_pt1 | contig 18187 bp, 15 predicted proteins | sample TARA_R110000868 | Tara Oceans TARA_R110000868 (sample SAMEA4397489) | marine metagenome | biome: Polar Biome; feature: [SRF] surface water layer (ENVO:00010504); material: water (ENVO:00002006), including particulate matter (ENVO:01000060) such as... | depth 5 m | reverse complement strand
GCCCTGACCTGTCGCAGTCTTGGAAAGTCATGCCGGGAATGCCAGATGAATATCGCCGAATATCAAGGAAACTGCAGGGATTTTCTTCTGAATCTGGCGCAGAAACCAGTCATGGCAGGACTTCGCGTGCGCTTAAAGGGGAGCTGCCGTCCGCAAGGCCGCAATCCGAGCGACTGACTGATCAATCCTGGCCTCGGTCAAACGGCCCTCGCTGATCGCCTCGCCGACCCAGCCGGCAATGCGCTGCGGCAGCTCCGGATCGGGCGCGGCCGAATTGGACAGCATGATGATGTCATTGCCGGCCTCGATCGAGCGCAGCACGGCCTCGCGCTGGGAGTAATTCTCGCGGATCGCGGCCATGTCGAGATCATCGGTCATCACGGTGCCGGTATAGCCCATCTCGCCGCGCAGAAGGTCCTCGATCACCGGGGCGGAGAAAGTCACCGGGACATCGGCCGGATCAAGGCCGCGCTGGGTCAGATGGCCGCCCATGATAAGCCGCGCCTCGCCGGCATCGATCAGGCGCCGGAACGGGTCGAGCTCGGCATCAGTCCAGGTCTCGGTAATATCAACAAAGCCGGCATGGCTGTCACCGCGCGAATGGCCGTGGCCGGGGAAATGCTTGATGGCGCAGACGGCACCGGCCTCGCGATAGGCGTCGATGAAGGCGCTGGCATAGGCGGCGACCGTCGCGCCGTCATCGCCATAGGCGCGGCCATGCCGGCCGATCACGGCATTCTCGGGATCGTTGAGATCGGCGACGGGCGCCAGGTTCATGTTGAAGCCGGCGGCGCGGAATTCCAGCGCGGCAGCGGCATAGACGGCCCGCGCGGCATCGGTATCACCGGCCTGCGCCACCAGCAGAGCGCGCGGCACGGCGCCATAGCCAAGATCACGCGACAGGCGTTGCACCACCCCGCCCTCCTGGTCGACGGCCATCCAGGCGTCCGGGGCGATGGCCTTGAAGCGCGCGGTCAGTCCCTCAACGCCCTCACGGGTGCGCACATTATGGCGCAGGAAGAGCACACCCCCGATACGGCCCGCGCCAAGATGCCCGGCGATCTGGTCGGCGCCGTCGGTGTCGACGGTGGAACCGATGAAACCGAGCAACAGCATCTGGCCGATGCGCTGCTCCAGGCTCATGCCTTCAGCGAAGGCATAGGATCCGGGGATCAGGCTCAGCCCGGCCCCGGCCGTTGCCCAACGCAGGACACTGCGGCGGTCCGGCCCGCTGTGAGGGTGTTTCATGCGGGTCTCCGAAACAAACAATACTCGCCCTCACCATGCAAAGCGCGGACCGTCGATGCAAGCACGCGATGGAGCACGCCGAACCCGATCCTGACCCTGCCGGAGGCCATTTCAGGGTCGCGCCATGGCAATTTCATGATCGTTCGGGCGGAACAAACTTTCCATTTGTTCAGCTGGGAGCCAAGCCCCGGTAATACGGCGCCCCCCAGTATGCCCGTCACTTCCGATGAAAGGGACACATCATGAAGACCTTCTTGCTTGCCACTGCAGCCATAACCCTGGCCGGGACAGCCGCCTGGGCCGTCGATGACGATGAACGGCACACACGCGTTCGCTTCGCCGGCGGGCCGGCCATGGCCTGGAACCAGGATGGCACGGTGATCGAAATTCGCGGCGAGGATGGTGAGCGCACCATCCACATGCAGGGCGGCAGCTCGGATGCGACGCTGAACGTCAACGGTCAGGACATCCAGATCCGCGGCAATAGCGTCTTCATCGACGGCCAGGCGATCGAGACCAATGGCGCTGCGATGATCATCATCGATGGCGACGAGATTCGCGTGGTCAATGATGGCGATATGCATCGCTTCGACGGCCAGTTCGAGCTGCACATGGCCGAACGCGCCGAGGACATGGCCTGGATGGCCGCTGACATGGAGAATTTACGCTTCGACTTCGATGCCGAAGGCATCGAGGCCGACGTCATGGCTTCGCTTGAAGCCGCCCTCGCCGGTCTTGAAGGCGATGTCATGAGCGATCATGATTCGCGTCGCTGGACGGAGATGACGGAAGCCGAACGCGAAGAAACGCGCGAAGCCATGGAGGAGGCGCGTGAGGAAATTCGCGAAGCCATGCGCACCATGCGCAGCGAGATGCGCGACGCGCACCGAACAAGCGAAGACGAGATGCGCCGTGTGCGCGTTGAAATGCGCCATGCCAATGGCGAAGCCGAACACGCCGCCCGTGAAGAAGCGCGGATGCATCGCGACATGGCCCGCGAGGAAGCGCGTGCCCATCGCGAGGAGGCCCATGCCGCACGCAACGAAGCCCATGCGGCTCGCGCTGAGGCCCACGCCGAACGGCAACACGTCATGCGCTGGCAATCCGCCGCCAATGATAGTGACCGGGTCGAGCAGAGCGTCCGGGTCGAGCGCGACGAGAACGGCCGCCGGCAGGTCTGGGTCAATGATGAGGAGCAGACCGGCGATGACCTGGTCAGCTGGCTCAACCAACTCGAAGCGGAGCGCCTGGCAGGTGGGCCGGCCGGCGACACCCGACGTGTCGAACGCCGCGTGATCCGGCTCGATAGTCCGGATGGCTCGACCCGCGAGGTCGATCTCAGTGGACGCCGCGTCATCGTGCTGCGCAGCGATGACGACCAAAATGGCGAGCGCGTCTTCGAGTTCGTGACCGAGGACAATGACGACGACAGCGAAGACTGATCGTCGCGCCTGCACCAAGCAATGAGCGAAAAGGCCGGCGCGAGCCGGCCTTTTTTTGTGCGCGGCGCCCGGTGATCTGCCTGCTGGACAACAAAGCGGGGCTGGCAAAAAGGCGGGGCTGGCAAAAGCCAGCCCCGTAAATTTGCGGTTGGTCGATAAAGGACGTTTCTCCCCGAAACGCCAAGGACTAGACGGTCAGGCCCGGTCCAGTGGCGACGTTGACGTAGACGTCATGCGAGGTCAACCCTAGTGAATGTGATTTACCCGGGCGTGGATACTTATCAACAGCTCAGCCCGCCTTGCCGTCGCGTTGCGCAACGAGTTTGACCGCGTCGATCCAGGCGTCAGCCGCCACGGTGACTTGTGCCGGCTGCTCTTCGCGCCATTCGCGATTATCGCTGATCTCGGCTGCCAGACGGGCACCGAGCTTGAGATCCTTGATCGTCACCTTGCCCTGCTCGCGCTCATCGGAACCGATAATCACCGCCGCGACAGCGCCGCGCCGATCGGCGTATTTCAGCTGCTTGCCCATATTGCCGCCACCGGCAAAGGCTTCGGCGCGGAAACCGGCTGCGCGCAGTTCGGAGGCCATGGCCAGATAGCGGGCCGACTGGTCCTTCTCGGCCGCGATCACGATCACCAGCGGGCGTTCCTGACCGGCACCGACGCGGCCGAGCGCCGACAGTGCAGCGGCAAAGCGGCTGACGCCAAAGGAAAAGCCGGTTGCCGGCACAGCCTGCCCCGTGAACCGCGCGACCAGGTCATCATAGCGTCCGCCGCCGCCGACCGAACCAAACTGGATCGGCTTGCCATCATCATAATGCGCCGTTGCCAGCAATTCGGCCTCATAGACCGGGCCGGTGTAATAGCCCAGGCCACGCACGACCGAAGGGTCGAACACCGCACGGCTGCCATCGACACCGATCGCCGACAGCACGGAATCGATCTCGCCCAGCGCCGCCAGGCCAAGGCGGCCTGTCTCCGACTGACCGACCAGCGGCTCGAGCCGGCCAATCACCTCGCCGCGGCTGCCGCCGGTGGAATCGAGGAAAGCCAATATCGTTTCGATGCCCGCAAGGTCCAGCCCGGCACCCTCGGTGAAGTCGCCCGATTCGTCCTTGCGTCCGGCACCGAGCAAGTCGGCAACGCCGGTGCGGCCAAGCCGGTCGAGCTTGTCGGCGGCACGCAGCACGCGCATGCGGCGCTCCGGCTCGGCGGCACCGATGCTTTCCAGCACGCCGTCGAGAATGCGCCGGTCATTGACCCGGATCAGATACTCGCCGTCATCAAGGCCGACAGCGCGCATCACTTCGGCCGCCAGGGCGATCATCTCGGCGTCGGCGGCCGCACCCGGTGCGCCAACACTATCGGCATCACACTGAACGAATTGACGGAAACGGCCCGGGCCGGGCTTCTCATTGCGCCAGACATCGCCGGCCTGATAGCGACGATAGGGCTTGTTGAGGTCCTGGAAATTCTCGGCGACGAAACGAGCCAGCGGCGCGGTGTGGTCATAGCGCAGCGACAGCCATTGGCCGTCATCATCCTCGAGCGCGAACACGCCCTCATTGGGACGATCGTCATCGGGCAGGTGTTTGCCCAGCGCGTCGGCGAATTCGAAGGCCGGCGTCTGCAGCGGCTCGAAGCCCCAATCATCATAGATCCGGCTGGCGGTCTCGACCAGATGCCGTTCCGCGCGCAGCACTGATCCGGAGCGATCCTCGAAACCGCGTGGACGACGGGCCTTGGGACGAAACGGTTTCTTCGCGCTCATGAAACTCTCCGGCTGGGTCTTTGGGCGGCCTGCCCCCTGTAAAGCAGGCATTGGGCCGCGTGTCAGCGGTCTTCAATATCGAACCAGACCTTGCGGGCCAGTTTTTTCACCAGTTCGGCCCCGCATCGCGGCGCGATTCACCGCCGGTCAAACTCTTGCTGCTAGGCTTTCGCTTCATTGTTTGTCACGGGAAGTCCAGCCATGCGCCGTATCCTGCCCGCTCTCGCCGGTCTCGTTTTCGCCAGTTCCGCCGCTATGGCCGGTCCGGGCACCGATCTCGCCGAGGCCGCACGCAGCATCGCCGACGAAGCGCAGCAACGCGCTCAGTTCGCTGCCGAACGGCCGGGCGCGCCCGCCGCGATGATTGAACTCGATGACCCGCTCCAATTCGATCTCGACCGTTTCTCGGCCGATGCCATGCGCTTGAGCCGCGCGATTGATGCGGCCGGCGGTCCGATTGATCTGCGTTGCATTTTTCGCGGCATGTCCGGGGACGCCGCCAGTCGTCTGGAAGCGCTCAATGAAGCTGAGACCGCTGCCGACCAGGCCCGCATCTATCGCGAGATTTCCGCGCTGATGCATGACGCCGCCGAGATCGCGCCGGCCGCCGATGGCGAAGACCTGCCCGTCTCTTCAGGCCCACCGGGCACCTGCCCGGCCACCCACGACTAGCGCTTTGCTCAGCCTGCCGCCTCGGCCAGCGCGTCGATGACAATATCGCGCGTCAGCACAGACGGCAGCACTCGCGCCGGTCCGCCATTGGCCGGATAGACCAGGTAGAGCGGCACGCCGGCCTGACCATGTTCGGCGATCAGGGCCGCGATCTCGTCATTGCGATTGGTCCAGTCGGCCCGCATTTCCACCACGCCATAGCGTTCAAACGCGTCGACGACCGCCGGATCGCTGAGCGCGCCGAGCTTGTTGACCTGGCAGGTCACGCACCAGGCCGCAGTGACATCGATGAAGATCGGCCGTCCCTCGGCCCGCAGCTCAGCGACGCGTTCGCGCGACCAGGCCTCTTCGCTGCCCGACAGGCTCGGTGCATTGGTCGCCGCCGGCAGGCGAGCGATCGCCAGCGTCGAGGCCAGACCGGTCAATAGTGCGAGCACGGCGATTATGGTCCAGGCCAGATGGCTCTGCTTGCGGGCCCAGATCGCCAGGCTCAGGGCCAGCAGGCCGATCCCCAACAGCAGCAGACCGGAAGGCCCGGACTGGATCACCAGCACCCAGCTCAACCACAGTGCCGAGGCGAACATCGGGAAGGCGAGGAATTGCTTGAATTGTTCCATCCAGCGGCCCGGCTTGGGCATGAAGGCCTGCAGCGCCGGAGCAAAGCTGATCAGCACGAAGGGCGCCGCCAGACCCGCACCCATCGCCGCGGCGACCAGCAGCACGATCACGGCGGGCTGGGTCAGGGCCAGCCCCAGCGCACCGGCTGCGAGCGGACCGACACAGGGGGCGGCGACAACCACGGCGAGGACACCGGTGAAGAAAGCGCCCTGGGCACCGGGTTTCTCGCTCAGCCCGCCGCCAACGCCCTGCAGGCGCGTGCCGATTTCAAACACGCCGAGCAGGTTGAGGCCGATCGCGAACAGGAGAAGCGTCAGCACGGCAACCACGACGGGGACTTGCAGCTGGAAACCCCAGCCGACCGGCAGTCCGAATTCACGCAGACCGACCAGCAGGGCTGCCAGTGCGACAAAGCTCAGGATCACGCCGGCCAGGAAGAAGAGCGAATGGCGCTGTACCCGATGCGGATCATCATGCGCGCCCTCGACGAATTGCAGCACCTTGATCGACAGAATCGGGAAGACACAGGGCATCAGATTGAGGATCAGACCGCCGGCAAAGGCGAGCAGAAGCAAACCAATCAGGCCCGGTGCCGCTACAGCAGGAGCCACGGCCGGAGCTTCAGTCGAAGCCGCCGCATTGATCGCCGCTTCGGGCAGCAGCATGGCGCCATCGGGTTCGGCCCGGATTTCGAAAGCAAATTCACGTGCCGCCGCGCCGCTGCCCAATGTGTAGCGCAGCACGCCGCCACGCGGACGCGGGTCACGTAACTCAGGCTGGAAGCCGGGCGTCAGGATCAGACGGGTGAGCCCCTCACCGGCCTCACTGCGCTGCTCGGCGGCATGGCGGATCAGGCTGCCATCATAGGGGAAGAAGGTCAGATCGTGCCAATCCGGATCAGACGCCGAGAAATCGCCACCGGTCAATTCGAGCACGATCACGCTCTCGGCCAGACCGATCGCGGCATGAAGGCCGGGTGCCGGGTGCGGCACGGCATCGAGTGCAGCCTGGATCGACCAGTGACCGTCCTCATCGCGCACGGACTGCTCCGCCACGGGCAGGGTCAGCGTCAGGGTGCGCTCTTCGGGGACGCAGATGATCTCGCAGACCAGCCAGCTTGCATGCGCGATGATCGGCAGGCCGGACGCGGCATAGCCGGCCGTTAGCTCAACCGTCACCGGCAGAACGACTTCGCCGTGATAGCCGTAATCCATGATTGTCTCGGCGAGCGGCATTTCCTCCGGCGCCGGCCATTCGATCGCACCAATCGTCACTCCGGCGGGGACATCCCAGCGGATCTCGGTCGGCAGGCCATTATCGCCGGGATTGCGCCAATAGGTGTGCCAGCCGTCCGGCATCACCTGGTGAAGTCCGAGATGGAAGACCTCGCCCGGTGCCACGACCGACCGGTCTGAAACGAGTTGCGCCTCGACGATCGGGTCGCTGCTGGCCCAGGCCGGTTGCGCCGACGCTGTTGAAGCAAGGCCCGCAAAGAGCGCGAGAACCGTAACGAGACTGGCAAGGAGACGCATGAACTGACCTCAGGATTGCTGCGGGAGCGACGGGCTCGTGCGCCATATACGCGTGATTTGCTCCGGGTCGAAGCCTGATCGCGCAATGGTGATCGCCGAAAAGCAAACGGCCGCGCTTTTCAGCGCGGCCGTCACCGTCAGAACTTGACGCGAATGCTTTAGGCTTTTGCGGCTGGGGCCGGCTGGGCTTGCGAGGCGCGACGCAGGATGCGCTCCCAGCGTTGCAGCGACATCAGATGAGCAGAGATCGCGAACAGATCGCCACTCTTGTGCAATTCAGCGACCTTGGCGTCGGGAAGCTTGGCGAATTTCTCTTCGGAAACACCCCAGTATTCGGCGACAGTGATGAATTTCTCCGGATCCTTCGGATCGGCAACGCGCACGCTCTTCTTGTCGAACAGGTCCATCGCGATGAGACGACCAACAAACGCTTCGGTGAATTGCGCGTCACGCTCAAACGCCGAAACGAATTCAACGGCCTTGTTGGTGTATTCGGTTGGCTCGCCGGCTTCGTCGAAGAAAGGCACGTCGGGCTTCTCGGAAACGATGAACGGGGCATCGACATCAAGGCAAACCGTAGACGGCTGGGCGTCCTGGTTGGCTGCGCTCACAAAGGGATAACGGCGCACATAAGCCGGAACATAATGGTCATTGTCGAACTGACCGTCGGTGACGAATACATTCGCCCCCTCGCGCAGACCCATCACGAGCACAGGCAATTTCTTGTCGCCCAGGAAGATGATCGGGTAGCTGCCGCTGGCCATCGAGAATTCGCCGACGAGGGCAGGAACGAAATGCCCGCCCTTCAGGAAACTGAATGGCTCGGCGATGTTCTTCACGCCATAATTCTTGTGCTTGCTGCGGTTGAGTGCTTCCACGCTCTTGTAGAGTGGAACTGTTCCTGTGAGGCGCGCCTCGGTTGCTGGTGCGTCGGCCATGGTGAAAAACCCCTTCATTGCTTTCGGCGCTAGATAGCGGATATGCCCGATGGCGGCAACGTAGCCACGCAGGGACAAGGATTTCCTTCAGGAGCAAGAACAGTGCCGCAATCGCCGCCCGGCAGGCTGGCGTCTGCAATCCCTCGCTCCGCCCTGCCGCCGAACGGGGCTTCAGGCCCGATCCGCGCACCGCGGCGTACCGGGAGCTTCAACAGTGAAGCCGGTGCCGGGCCCGATCCGGAGTGTGGACAGAGCGGGTGTGTTTTGCCGCAAAACGGGATTAGATATCGAGGCTATGCGTCCTGATTCCACCCAACTTGTCCTCGCGGCCGCCGAATCGCTCTGTTCCCAGCGCGGCGAGCGGCTGACTCCTGTGCGCCGGCGCGTGCTCGAGCTTGTCCTCAGCGCAGAGGGGCCGGTGAAGGCCTATGATCTGCTCGAGGCACTCAAGCCCGGTCCAGGCTCGGCCAAGCCGCCAACGGTGTATCGCGCCCTCGATTTCCTGATCGGGCTCGGCCTGGTGCACAAGGTCGAGGCGCTCAACGCCTTTGTCGGCTGCACGACCCACACCCATCCGGGCGGCTGCGCCGAGCTTTTCATCTGCACCCATTGCGGCGCCGTCGAGGAACGTCATGGCGCGCCGGTCAGCACGCACCGGCCCGACGGTTTCACCATCGAGCGGTCGGTGATCGAGCATTTCGGCCATTGCCGCCAATGCCAGCACTGAGGAGCTCGCACCCATGATCGAGATCTGGCGCGGCAATGCCAATGCCTGGGAGTGCGACGAGCTGGGCCATATGAATGTGAAATTCTATCTGGCCAAGGCGAGCGAGGCGATTGCCGGCCTGGCTGCGCAGACCGGCCTGCGGCATATCCACCGCGCCGACGCCAATGCCACCCTGCTGCCCACCGCCCTGCATATCCGCTTCCTCGCCGAAGCCCGTCCCGGCGCGCCGCTGGTGATTGAAGGCGGCTGGAGCGCGATCAGCGAGACGGGATGTTCCGCGGTTCTGGTGATGCGCCATGGCGGCACTGGCCAGCCCGCCGCGACCTTCCGCATTGATCTCGACCATGTCTCGCCCCGCGATGCCCGGCCTTTTCGCTGGCCCGGCCATTTCGTCGAACGTCTGCAATCCGGCCTGATCGAAACACCCGCAATCGCGCAGCCGCGCGGCATTACCGGCCCGCGCGTCGACGCCCGGGCCTCGCTGCAGCGCGCCGACAAGCTGAAGCTGGAACGCGTCGGTCAGGGCCGCATCGCGCCCGGCGAGGTCGATGTGTTCGGCCGGATGCAGACCGAAGTCCTGCTCGGGCGGATTTCCGACTCGGTGGTGAATTTCAAGGCTGGCTTCCCCGAGGAGTGGGCGTTTCACCAGGGCGAAGCGAAAGGACGGATCGGATCGGCCCTGCTGGAATGCCGCATCCATTTGCAACGCTGGCCGCGCGCCGGCGATGGTTATCTGGTGCGCTCCGGCCTCAAATCCTTCGGGCCGAAAGTCCGCAATCTCGTCCACTGGGTGCTCGACCCGGACACCGGCAAGCCGTGGTGGACCATGGAGGGCGTTGCCGCCCCGATGGACCTCGACGCGCGCAAGATCATCGACCTGTCGGACACGGTACGCCCCGGGTTGGAACAGGCCTGCATTGCCGGGCTTGAGGGCTAGCCCCTGTGCCCTCACCGCCACACTCGTGGCGGATAGGCGACAAATTCACCGGCCCCGCCTTGCCCTGTGACTACTCTCCGGTGTAACCAGCGCCCCTCGGACCAACCGACACATCGGAGCAGACCCATGAGCAGATCTATCTAGCCTACGATGGTGGCTGAACGTGCCGCCTTCGCGTGCGACCCTCCCGCGCCTGCATCCAGGCCCGGCATCGCACGATCGCGCTGACGTTCCCCATTCACAGGTTTGATGAACTGCTTTCATGAGGACGGACCGTCTGGTCCGCTGCTGACATGTCGATTTCCGATCCCGAGACGCCCATTATCCGTACGCTTAGCAATCTCCAGGTGCTCAGATTTCTGCGCCGCCAATGGATGCGCCGTCCCTGGCTGCTGACCGGCCTGATCGTGTTCATGGTGCTGGCGACGATTGCCGAAGTTTTCATTCCGGTCGCCGCCGGGCATCTGATTGATGCGCTCGCAGCCGGCCCGGAAACGGGCAAGCCCTGGCCCGCCTTCGCGGTCTATCTGGGTACGGCGGTGACCTATTATTTCGTGCGCCAGATGGCGTCGCGCTGCGAAGTGCCCTTCTCCTCGGCCAATATGGCGGATCTGACGACGGACGCCTTTGCAAAGGTGCAACGTTTCTCGCTGGACTGGCATGCCAATACGTTCGCGGGTTCGGTGGTGCGCAAGATCACGCGTGGGATGTGGGCCTATGACACGATCACGGTGAACATCTTCCTCGGCATCGCCCCCTCGCTCGGCGTCATGCTCGGCGTGGCCGGTGTGATGGCTGTGCGCTGGCCGCTGGTTGGCGGCGTCGTGCTGGTCGTGATGGCGGCCTTCATCGCCTCATCCCTGATGCTGAGCCGCTATTATATCCGGCCGCAGAACATGCGCTCCAACGCGCTCGACTCCCAGATCGGCGGCGCCCTGGCCGATGCGGTTGGCGGCATTGCGACGGTCAAGAGCTTCGGCGCCGAGACGCGTGAGGATGAGCGCTTTCATGAACTTACCTGGCGCTGGCGCAATGAGACCAAGAAGACCTGGTTGCGCTTCGTCAATTCCTGGCTGGTCAATATCGTCACCGATCTGTCGATGCAGGCCGGTCTGGTTGGCCTGCTGGTCTGGCAATGGTCGCGCGGCGGTGCCAGTGCGGGCGATGTCGTGGCGGCGCTCGCCGCCTATATGATCGTGTCCGGCTATATGCGGCGCTTTGGCGAACAGGTGCAGGCAATCCAGCGCTCGATGGATGAATTGCAGGATCTCGCCCTGTTCGACCTGCAGGAGAGCACGGTCGAGGATGCTGCCAATGCGGCTGAATTCCAGCCCGGTGCCGGCGCGATCCGTTTTGACCGTGTTGGCTTTACCTATGAAGGCCAGAACCGCCCGCTCTACCGCGACTTCTCGCTCGATATCGAACCGGGCGAAAAAGTCGCTCTGGTCGGTGCGACGGGCTCGGGAAAGTCGACCTTCGTCAAGCTGGTGCAGCGTCTCTACGACGTCAATGAAGGTGTCGTCGAGATTGACGGCCAGGATGTGCGCGATGTGGCGCAGGCGAGCCTGCGTCAGAATGTGGCCCTGGTACCGCAAGACCCGGCGCTGTTTCATCGCACAATTGCGGAGAATATCGCCTATGGTTCACCGCATGCCAGCGAAGCGGATATCATTGCCGCCGCTGAAGCTGCCCATGCCCACGCCTTCATCGAACGCCTGCCGATGGGCTATCAAACGCTTGTCGGTGAGCGTGGGGTCAAGCTTTCTGGCGGCGAACGCCAGCGGGTCGCGATCGCGCGCGCCATCCTGACCGATGCGCCGATCCTGATTCTCGACGAGGCGACCTCCAGTCTCGACAATGAGACCGAGCGCGATGTGAAGCTGGCGATGGAAGCGGTGATGCGCGGACGCACCACGATCATCATCGCTCACCGCCTCTCGACCATCCGCGATGCCGACCGCATCCTGGTGTTCGACAAGGGCCGTATCGTCGAACAGGGCAGCCATGACGAACTGGCGGCTCGCGATGACGGCACCTATGCGCGGCTGGCGGCCCTGGCTGCGGGATAAGTGCCTTGCGCGGCGATCACATCGGCTTGACTGGTGTCGATCGTCGCGGCGTGCTTTTCTTCGCGCCTTGTTGTTTCGAGGTCGTGATGCGTTTGCTTGCCAGCCTGTTTGTCCTGTTTCTGTTCACGCCCGTCTCGATGGCGGACGATAGTGCGCTCGTGCCGTTCGACCAGAATTATTCCGCCATGGCCGTCGTTGATGCCGGTCTGGCTGAAGCGCTGGCTGAAGACAAACGCCTGCTCCTCGTCTTCGGCGCCAACTGGTGCCATGACAGCCGCGGTCTGGCGGGGCATTTCCAGGATCCGGAACTCGCCGCGACCCTGAGCGAGCATTATGTGACGCGCTTTATCGATATCGGCTGGCGCGAGCATAATCAGGACGTGATCCGCCGCTTTGGCGTGGCGGCCCTGTATGCAACGCCGATGGTGATGATTATCGACCCGGTCGACGAGACCCTGCTCAATCGCGATGAGCGTGAAGCCTGGGGCTCGGCCGCCTCGACACCGGTTGATCGGGCGCGCGCCTATTTTGCACGCTGGGCCGGCGAAGTGCCGCAGGCCGGCGGGGTCATCGAGACCTCGTTGATTTACCAGGCCATGATGATCGAGATCGATCTGTTCGAGGAAGAGCAGGGCGCGCGTCTTGCCAAGGCCTATATCGATATCGGACGCTGGCGCTCCCAGCCCGAAGCGGAGCGGCCCGAGGGCTTCATGACGCTGCTTGACGAAGTCGATGACTGGCGCCGCGAGCTGCCCCGCCAAATCGCCCAACAACGCAGCACCGCCCATTCAATGGTCGTCGACGCCTTGACGGAAATCGCCGGCGACGCGCCGGTCTCGGCCGAGACCGTGGCCGTGCTCGACCGGCAGGACCCCGATCTCCACCTCGACTTCCAACCGCACCAGAGCGAGCGCTGGTAGCCTTCCCCGCCCGCTACAGGACTGCCCCATGGCCTCCATCCCCTATTTTGAAATCCATTCTTTCGCGGATCCGGATCTGCCCTTCACCGGCAATCCAGCCGGCGTCTGCCTGATGCAGGCCTTCCCCCCGGATGACGTGCTGTTGGGGATCGCCGCCTCGAATAATCTCTCCGAGACCGCCTTCCTGGTGCCCGATGGGGATGGCTGGCAATTGCGGTGGTTCACACCCTCGATCGAGGTCGATCTGTGCGGTCATGCGACCCTGGCAGCCGGTGCGGTGGTGCTCAAATATGATCTGGGCGCACAGGACACTGTCCGCTTCGAAACTCGCTCGGGCCGGCTTGAAGTCAGTCGCGATGGCGCCGCCTTCGCGATGGATCTGCCACTGATCGGCTATCGGGCCGGCGAGCGCGAGGATGCGATCCAGTCAGCGCTCGGGCTCAAGACTGATCCGGTCGAGGTGTTGAGCGTCAACCGGATCCATGGTGCGCGCTATCAGATGTGGGTACTGGCAGATGAAGCCGCCGTGCGCCAGGCGAAGCCCGATCATGGCCGCCTGCGCCAGCTCGGCACCAATATAATCCTGACGGCACCTGGCGAGAAGACGGATTTCGTCTCGCGCTTCTTCGCCCCGGCCTCCGGTGTTGACGAAGACCCGGTCACCGGCTCGGCCCATTGCACGCTGACGCCCTACTGGGCAGAGAAACTGGGAAAAACCCGCATGACGGCGCGCCAAATCGGCCCACGGCCCGGCGCACTGCAAGTGGAAACCAAAGGCGAGCGCGTGGCCCTGTATGGCCACGCGCCGCGCTATCTGGAAGGCCGGATCCAGCTCTAGAACCCGGATCCGTTACGACGGTCAGTGACGACCGCGACGATGGCCGCGCGGACCACGATGCGCATCGTGACGTCGCGCACTGTTCAACCCCACCGAGGAGCCGAAGCGCAATCCGAGGATGGCTGGCTGGCGTGGATGGTCGATCACGACATTGATGGCGTAGGAAACGCCGCGCTGATTGATCGCGTAGTAACGTCCGGAGCGGTCGAGATAGACCCGGCCGGGCGATGCCATGCGGCGCAGGTCAACGCGCTCATAGCGATCGGGCGCATAGCGCCAGGCATGGGCCGGACAATCGATCACCTGGCGGTCGCGGAAGTCTTCACGGCGATCCCCGCGTCCGCTGTAATAGCGGGCATCGAAACGATCCTCGCGCAGATCGGGGCATGCTGCCGCATTGGCGTGCCATGTCCCCGCGCTGGCCGTGCCGGCGAGGCCGGCCATGCCGATCGATGCGAGAAGGGCTGCTGCGGCAAATTTGGCGGCGATATTCATGACAGTCTCCTGCGTTGCTTATTCCAAGCCCGCATTCGATCACACAGCGCCTGAGCGCGATTTGAATGTTGCGTTCAGCCAGCAGTCATCCTGATGAACGGCATAATGGCGGTCCACAGGCTTGGTCCGCGCCGGGATTTGCGCGATAAGTGACCATCACAGGGGCGGGAGTTTCAGGGATGCGTACAGGTTTGATTGCGGCATTGGCCGTCTTGTTGAGCGCGGGCATCGGTGCCTGCGCCAGTGCCAGCCAGGTCGATGAGCCCGGCATCACCGGAACGGTATCCGAGACCCTGTCCAGCCGCGATATTACCCGCTGGCTCCACACCATCCAGAAACCCGATCGCCGCGGCGAGGTATCGACCTCCACTTATCGCGGCGTCGACACCTGCCGCTGGGCCAATGATGGCGAATGCGACGATCCGACCATCGGCACCGGCGCCTGCGACCAGGGCACGGATTATTCCGATTGCTGGCGCATTGCCGAGGGCGTCGAGGATGACAGCTGCCAGTGGGCCAATGATGGCGAATGCGACGAGCCCGGCTTCGGCACCGGTGCCTGCACCCAGGCGACCGACCTGTCCGATTGCGGCGCCATCATCGATCTGCGCTTTCGCAATGATAGCTGCGACACAGCCTTCAACGGCGTGTGCGAGGAACCAGGCAGCGGCAATGGCCGCTGCGCCGAGCGTACCGACCGCGCCGACTGTTTTGGCCGTGACCGGCCGCTGACCATCAATGATCATTATTTCGGCCATGATGACCGCGTCTTCATGGACACGGCGACAACGCCCTGGAATGCCATCGGCCAGATTGATCTCGACGAGGGCGGCGCCTGCACGGCGACGCTGATCGCCGAAGATGTCCTGATCACCGCATCGCATTGCATCGACAATGAGGGCCGCACGGATGCCCGCGGCGTCTTCCACACCGGTTTTGACCGGCGCGGCGGACCGCTGGAGGCGCGCATCACCGGCTATCTGATCGATCCCGACTGGAATGAGGAGCGCTTCAGCTCATCCGATGATCTGGACGGTACGGACTGGGCGCTATTGCGCATCGACCGCCCGCTGGGAGCCCAGCTCGGCTATGTCGGCGTTCGCGGCCTGGTCCAGACGGCCGGCAATCGCGGCGCCCTCCAAGCCGAGCTCTACCAGGCCGGCTATAGCTGGGATACCGGCGCGCATTTATCAGGCAATATCGGCTGTCACATGGTCGAGGTCTTCAACGACAACACCATGGCCCATAATTGCGACACCACACGCGGCGATAGCGGCTCACCCTTCATGGTGCGCGAGGGCAATCATTATTTCGTGGTCGGAACGGATTCCAATTTCCGCTCCAATCCGGGCGGTCCGATGACCTATATCGCCGTGCGATCGGAAGCCTGGCTGCCCTATTACGAGGACTTCGTCGCCGGCCGGATCGGCAATAACGGCACCAGCCCGCAAGCCGGCGCTGGCGGCAAACCGCTGAAATAGGGCCTGCGCAGGCGCTTTACTCGGACGCCGCGTAGAGCGCCCGCAGCGCGCTGGCCAGAGCCAGCCGCCAGCCGGCCATGTCATGCCCACCGGGATAGATCCGATAGCCGGTGGCATAGCCGGCCGCGATCAGCGCATCGGTCATATTGCGATTGGCATCGAGCATGACATGACCCTGATTGGTCGAGGTGACGACATATTCCAGCGAACCGGCGGCGAGCTGGAAGCGCGGCGCGTCCTCCGGGGCCGCGGCAAGCTGGCGGGCCAGCCATTCCGGTGCCTCACCGTCGGGTGCCCAGTAGAATGAACCCGACAGCGACAAGACGGCCCCGATCGCATCGGGCCGCGCCAGCGCCGTGATCGCCGCCGACAGGCCGCGCCGCGAGGCGCCGCCCAGCACCACGTCGGACCGGTTCAACCGGAAACCCATTTCCTGGCGCAGATAGGGCAAGAGCTCATCAGCCACGAACACCGCCTGATCGGCATAGGCGCCCTGCTCGCTCGCCGCATCGAGTTGATCGATCAGCACGACGTGCATGGGCGGGATATCGCCGGCCTCGGCCAGATTATGGACGATCTCCCAGGCCGGCGCGCGGGCGCCCCAATTGAAGGCGTCATAGAGGATAAGGACGGGTGACTGGTCATTGCCCGAGGCGGCGGCATGGATCTCGATGCTGACCGCCCGTCCCAATGCCGCGCTGTCGAGCAGGCGTCTCTCAACCGCCGGAAACCGGCTTGGCGGCACCGGCCTGAGCGGCGACAGATCGCCAACCCGGTCCATGATCAGGACAGCCTCGGCGTTGCGGCCGCGCAGATGGCGCGGATTATGGCGGTCACTGACGCGCTCCGTCCCGCCCGGCCCGGTGACGAGAAAACTGTAACTGGCCTGGACATCACGCGGCACGTCCAGGCTCAACGCCCAGATCGAGCTGCCGCCCAGCCGGCGCAGGGGCAGGGTGTAATCACGCTCGAAATCCTCGACCGGCATGGTGACGCGCGGCGCATTGATGACGCTGTTGAGCCGCACGCCTGTGACCTCGCCGCCCGCCTTGTAGAGGAAGGTCACCCGGCGCTGCAGCTCATCGCCGGGGATGGGCTCGACCCGGGGAAATCCGCCGCGCGCGAGGGCGGTCCAGGCCTGCTCGACGGCGCCGGGCTGATCCATCAGCAGGGTTTCGATCTCGGCCAGGCTCGCCAGCGCGGCGACCTCGCCGGGCGCGTCATCGGGTGCCATGGTCGTCAGATTGAGACTGGCCAGGATCAAAAGGGCCGCGATGAGATTCATGAAACTTCCCCTTTGCCCGTCGGCAGCGTCAGTCTAGCCTGCCGCGCAATCACGGGGGAAGAGCATGACAGCGACACCGATCACCATCGCATCCGACCGCGTCTCGAGACTGATCCTGCTCGCCGCCCTGATACTGGGCGCGATCTATCTGTTTGATGATTTCGGACTGGGCACGCCCTACCCGCTCAATGTCGTGATCAAGGCCGGCGGTGTGGTCTTGCTGGGCATTTACGCCCTGAAACAGGGGCGGCTCTGGCTCGGGCTTGGCCTGCTTGCAGGCTCGGCGGGTGATGCCTTCCTCGCCCTGGAACCGACCCAACAGGCGCTCGGCATTCTCGCCTTCGCCATCGGCCATCTGATCTATATCGGCCTGTTTGCCGACCAGTTGCGGCGCAAGGGCAATCGCGGCCTGCCCGGCTATATTGCGACGGGCGTGATGGTGGCATTCGGCGCGGTGATGCTGGTGGCGCTACAGCCGCATTTCGGCGATCTGCGCATCGCGGCCAGCATTTATAACGGGATTATTCTGGTGATGGTCGCGCTGGCACTGATTGGCCGGGCACCGAAACTGGCCGTGATCGGCGCGCTGCTTTTCCTGGTGTCAGACGCGGTTCTGGCCTGGCGCATGTTTGCCGGCATGCTTGATTGGGCCGGGCCGGTGGTCTGGGTCTGCTATTTCGGTGGCCAGGCCTGTATCGCGCTCGGCCTGAGCCATCCGCAAGACAGCGCCCGGAACTGATCCGGGCGCGGTTTCGCTTGTGTGAGGCCAGGGCTAGTTCATCAAGCCTTGCTGGGTCGCCATATCCTTCATCGCCTTTTGCAGCTTCTCGAAGGCACGAACCTCGATCTGACGGATACGCTCGCGGCTGACGCCGAAATGCCCCGCCAGCTCTTCCAGCGTTTCAGGCTCTTCCGACAGGCGGCGCTTTTGCAGAATGTGCTGTTCGCGCTCATTGAGCTCGCCCATCGCCGCCTGCAACAATTGCAGGCGGGTGTCGAACTCATCGCTTTCGGCCAGCTCGTCTTCCTGGCTTTCCGCATTGTCATCGGCGAGCCAGTCCTGCCATTGGCCATCGCCCTCAGTGCCGCGCAGCGGCGCGTTCAGCGAGGCATCGCCGCCGGCCATACGGCCATTCATCGACATCACTTCATCGGTCGTCACGCCAAGCTTGGTCGCGATCGCCTGGGCCTGTTCCGGCTTGAGATCATTC
>TARA_R110000868_G_scaffold59212_5_pt1 | contig 18188 bp, 11 predicted proteins | sample TARA_R110000868 | Tara Oceans TARA_R110000868 (sample SAMEA4397489) | marine metagenome | biome: Polar Biome; feature: [SRF] surface water layer (ENVO:00010504); material: water (ENVO:00002006), including particulate matter (ENVO:01000060) such as... | depth 5 m | reverse complement strand
CGAGACCGGCAATATCGCCCGCAGCGTCTCGGTCGAGTATCTCGGCGCCGATCAGGAGAATGCCGAAGCCGGCGCCTTCTTCGTCAGCGCGATGATCGCCTCGCTCTTCATGATGGCCGTGATCCTGCTGTGGCAGTTCAATAATTTCTGGCACGTCATCCTGACCTTGCTGGCCGTCGTGCTGTCGGTGATCGGGGTGCTGCTCGGCGTTCTGCTGACCTTCCCCTATATCTCCATCCTCTTCCTGGGCACCGGGATCGTGACGCTGGCCGGGATTGTGGTGAACAATAATATTGTTCTGATCGACACCTTTCAGCGCCTGCGCGGCCTCGGCATGGCGGTCGATGAAGCTGTCATCCGGACCGCGGCCCAGCGCCTGCGCCCGGTCATGCTGACGACCATCACGACGATTTTCGGTCTCTTGCCGATGGCGTGGCAGATCAATGCCGATTTCAGCCGGGGTGTGATCAGCATCGGTGGGCCCGCCAGCGAATGGTGGGTCCAGCTGTCCTCGGCCGTGGTCTGGGGTCTGGGCTTTTCAACCCTGCTGACCCTGATCCTGACCCCGGTCCTGCTGGCCGCACCCTCGCGCCTGGGCCAATGGCGGCGGCAACAAATCGACCGCCGCCTGCCCGGCCGGCGAGACAGTCACAGCGAAACAGGTCTGCACACAGAATGAGGTTCTGCCTTGTACCGGTCGACCGGGGACGGCGTCTCCGGTCCGACCTCAGCCAGTCGTGCAACGGCCCTCGCCATCCGGGCATTGCGGGCGCAGCAGGATCAAACTCCCGTCGTCCCGCAATATCGCGACTGCGCCTGTCTCATCGGTCGCGAGTTCGGTCACATCCGCGGGCAGTTCAATGATCCAGACCCGCTTGCGGAGCAGCCCGGTCGGCAAGACTTCCCCGATTTCATAGAGATAGATCTCATTTCCGACCAGAGCTGCCAGCAGGCGCTGATCGGACAGGCTGCGGACAGCGCCGACCAGGGTTTGGCGGATCGGCGAAAACTCGAAACCTTCGCAAGTCCGGTCCGCTGCTGGAAGATCAATTCCAGACATGTCGACATACGCCCCGTTCCCGCTGCGGCTATCAGCATGAACAAACGTGGAGTACTCAACCACATTCCCGAAGCGACTCACCGATGCAAGCGCCAGCCCGTGCTGCCGGTCCGCTCCAGGCGTGTCGCCGCCGACGCTAAAGTCCACGCCACTTGGCAATCCATGACTGTCGAGCTGGCCGCCCGTAAGCGCAACCAGCGGACCGGGGGCCAAGCCCTCGGTCGCTCGTGACACTTCGCCCTCACCGGTTACCTGGTACAGGATGATGGTTGCCGATTGCCGGTAGTGAGGCTCCATTTGGGCGATGACGTCCGTCACGCCGTCCGCATTCAGATCGGTAACGATGAGATTGGAGACTTGCACCCGATACTGGATATCATCGAAGACCTCAGGATAGTCTTCGTCGAGAATATACGCCTGCACCGCCGCCACCGTGGCCTCAAAATCCTGCGCCTCGGCGAGCGGGCCCGATAACAGCCAGACGGCGCCAAGCGCTACCGCAGCATGCCAGCAGGTCCGGCGTGGTGTTTGGGCCCAGTGCGAATACGGGTCCCTCGCCAGGGCGACCGCCTTGAGGCCACTTCCCCACCAGTTGGTCAAAGCTCGCTGCGTCATTGTGTGAGCCGGATCACCACGCCTTCGGGATCATCGGTGAGGACGTAGATACTGCCATCCGGCGCAACCGCGACATAGCGCATCCGCGCCTCGACATCGCCGAGCAGAATTTCCTGCCCGGCGACCCCGCCGTCTTCCAGGTCAATTCGGCGCAAATGCCCGGACGCGACTTCGGCATCGCCGCGGATCAGGGCGCTGACCAGCAGGTCTCCCTCCCATTCGGCAAACATGGCGCCGTGATAGACCGCCATGCTGGACGGTGCGATCGACGGCACCCAGTAGAGCATCGGCTCGACCATCCCCGGATAGCTCGTATAGGGACTGACCAGCGCGCCATTATAATCAATGCCATAGGTCGCGATCGGCCAACCGTAATTCTCGCCCTCGACCAGGATATTGATCTCGTCGCCGCCGCGGGGTCCATGCTCGTTGGAATAGATAATACCGCTGACCGGATCGACCGCGATCGCCTGCGGATTGCGATGACCGATCGTGTAGACGCCGGGCGCGGCATCATCGAAGGGGCCGTCAATCACGCTGCCATCAGCACTGAGATGGACATAGCTGCCATAATGCGTCTGCGGACGCTGGGCCTCTTCGCGATGGTCGAAACCATCCCCGATACCGAGCAGGAGCGTATCATCGGGCAGGAAGGCGAGCCGGGCGCCATAATGGACATCGGTATCGCGCCGCGGTTCGGCGGCAAAAATCTCCTCGAAACCGGTCAGGGCCATGCCCTCGAGCCGGCCGCGACCGAGTTTGAGCGTGTTGTCGCGGGCCTCGCCCTCCGACCAGGTCAGATAGACGATCTGATTGGCCGCGAAGTCGGGATGCAGAACGACATCGAGCAGACCACCCTGCCCTGAATACAGCACGTCGGGCACGCCCGACACGGGCTCGGCGCGAAGCCCGGTCTCGTCGATCACGCGCAGACGTCCCGGTTTTTCGGTGACCAGCATGCGACCATCGGGCAGGAAAGCCAGGCTCCAGGGGTATTCCAGCCCCTCGACCACCGTCTCATGCCGTTGCTCGGCCCATCCGGCCGTGCTCATCATGGCCGCCGCAATAGCTGCAAAAACCCAGTGTTTCATGGTCAAACTCCGCCAATTGTCGTGTCGCCGGACAGTCTATAGGCTGGCGCGCATTGTGTAGAGCCCCGGAAAGCCAGCGCTGATGTCTATTTTTCGCACCCTCCTGATTTTCGTCCTCAGCGTGCTGTTGGGGAGTGTGCTGGTCAGCGTCGCCAATACCCATGTCGTCTTGCAATCGCTCGCCGCCATCGGGGCGGAGATTCCCCCCGCCGTGCGGATCGACGCCATCCGCCGGGATTTGCTGGGCTTTGGACCGACGCTGTTCGTCGTCGTGCTGATCGGCTTCGCCATCGCCTTTCCGGTCGCCGGCTGGATCGCACGTCTGCTCGGAAAGCCCTGGCGGCGGATCGGGTTTACACTGGCGGGCGGCGTCGCCGTCGCCTGCATCATGCTGGCCATCACCGCCTTCTATGCGCAGGCCCTGGAATCGACGATCACACCCGTCGCCTCGAGCCGGACACTCGGTGGTCTGCTCAGCCTCGCGCTTGGCGGCGCTGGTGCGGGCTTCTTCTTCTCACTGCTCAAGCCACCCGCCCACACGCGCTGACGGCCCGGATTTTCAACTGAAACGAAGCCGCTGTGCGGGAGACCCTCTGGCCTCCCGCACACGCTCAAGCCTCGCTATTCCACCGTCACCCGGCTGAGATTATCGTCGGAGTCACGATCGATCAGCTTGTTATAGGGATCGATCCCGACGAAGACGGGCTCTTCATCAACAACCAGTTCGAAGCGCATCGTCGTCTCATTGATGCGGTGCTTCTGCATGTAGAGGACATGGTCGGAGCCCTCGATGGCACCGTCCAGATTGCGTGTGAAGACACCGATATCGATCATGTAGTCGATATCCTCCTCGGTCTGCTCACCCGCCCCGTCGGCGGAGAATTTGTGAGCTTCGACATCGATCACCACATCCCAGCGGCCATCCTCGCGCTCGGTGGCTGTGGCTTCGGTGACCTTGAGGTCGAACAGCACGATCCGCTCGAAGAAGTCATGGATCATCTGCTCGTGCTCGGGGCCGGCCTCCTCGCGCAATATGCGCAGGAAATCGAGCGTGGTCGCATAGGGCTCGCTCGAATAGGCCCGCTCACTGATCAATCTTGCCATGACGTGATTGACCACATCCTCGCCAAGATAGTCCTGCAGCGCATACATGATCACCGAACCCTTGCGGTAGTGGATGTATTGCTGGTTCTCGACCCGGTAGAGCGGCTGCTCCTCGATCGCTTCCGAACCGCGCGCGCCCAGATAGCGATCGAGTTCGTATTTGAGGAAGCGGCGCATGGCGTCCGCGCCATATTCCTGGCGCATCACCATCAGGGCCGAATACTGGGCGAAGCTTTCGATCAGCATTGTGCCGCCCTGCACATTCGCCGACATCACCTGGTGGGCCCACCACTGGTGTGCCGCCTCGTGAGCGGTGACGTAATAGACGTAGTCGATATCCTCGATTTCGCGCAAATCAGCAATGAAGCCAATACCTTCCGAGAATGGAATCGTATTCGGGAAGGCTTGGGCGAATGTCTGGTAGGCCGGGAATTCCAGGATCCGGAACTGGCGGTATTGATAGGGGCTGAAATGCTCGGAGAAATACCCCAGCGAATCCTCCGCCGCGTCCAGCATGCGCTCGACATTCCAGGCATGCGGTTCGTGATAGAAGACCTGCAGGTCAATCCCGTCACGCGTGCGCTCGACCAGCTCGTAATCGGCCGAGAGCCATGAGTAAAAATTGAGGATTGGCCGGTCCATCACATATTCGAAATAGCGACGATCGCCCTCAACCCATTCGCGCTCGAGATAGCCCGGTGCGATAGCGGTCTGGTCGCTACTGGTCGAGACGATGGTGCGGAAGTTCACATAGTGTGAGGTGCTCCCGAACGCGCTTTCCGCCCAGCGGCTCTCATCCTCCAGATCATAGGCCCGCGGCAAGGGCTCAAGTCCTTCACGTCGACGCTGCTGGCGGTCTTGCAGGAAAATGCCCTGATTGACGCCAATACCCGGCATGGACTCGCTATTGTTGAAGAATGTGCCGTTGTAATTGACCGTCGTCACATTGCCTGAATTGCGAAATCCGGGATTGTCACGAGCAACGCTGAAATCGAATGTCCGGCTCTCGCCCGGCTGCATCGGAACGTCCAGGGCGAAGCTATATATGTAGGACTCTTCATCGGAGGCGGCGATTGATGCGCCCTCGAATTCCTGGCTGCCGATGGTTGTGCCCGGACCGTAGGAAATCCACAAAGTGTCGAGTTCACCATCGGTCTGGTTTTGCAGGACATAGCTGCCACGGGCCGTATACCGCCGCTCATCGGGATAGATGTCGACGTCATATGAGACATCCGTGATGGTCGGCTGCGGCAGATCGACCAGATGCTCGTACTCGCGCTCATAGGCCGCCTGTTGATGACGAACATCCGGGCCGGAAACATATTCGTTGAGCACATTGGTGTTGTAGAAAATCCACCCGCCCGTCAGCCCGGCACCGATCAGCGCCGCTGCCGCGAGGCCGGCTGTCGCCGGTGTGAAGCGGCCGAACAGACCACCGAGGCGTGACCAGATGGGCGTCAGGGCACCGCGGCTCCACAACTGATAGGCCAGCACCAGCAGGATGACCGCGACGAAGCTCCAATAGAGGCTGTACCACGCCGCTATGCCGAGGAAATGGCCATAGCCGTTCATGTCGGACCAAGGGCCCGTTGGCGGGAAGCCATAGCTGTAGAGCTGATGATCGAAACCGACCTGCGACATCACCAGGGTGATGATGAAGAAGACCATCATCGCCGCCATGCCGAGCCAGCGATTATTGAGCACGACCTGCAGGAAGATCGCCAGTGCTGCCAGCAGAACAGGCGGGACGATCAGCTCCACGAAGCCGCGAATGGCGTACTGGCCAAACTCGAACACCGTATAGCCCTGGATCAGCTGCGATATGATCGCCGAGACGATGATCACCACCGCCAGCGACACGATCACCACGCACATGGCGAGGAATTTCGAGACTATGAAGACCCAGCTTGGTGTCGGGGTGGCGTCGGTTATTTCCGAGAATCCGACACCGCGCTCGCGCCACATCAGTTCTGCGGCATAGAAGATCACGATGATGATCGGGAATATCCCATAGCCACCTGCGATCAGGTCCATCATGACGCGGGTGACGGGATAATTATCGGTCCCGAAAATGCCGCCGCCGAGGAAGAAGCCCGGCACGGTATTGATCAGGCCGATCGCCAGAATGATCCAGAAGGCGACATTGAACACCACGCCTTTCACCTCGAAATTGAGGCGGGCCATGAATTGCTGCCATGAGGTCGCGCCGCCCAGCGTCGGCGTGACGCGCGGCAGAGCGACTTCTGAGATCGCTGAGGATGAAACGGCCACAGCGGCTGGCTTGCCCCGGCGTCCGGCCGAGGATGCGGCCTTGCGGAAGCGGAAACTCAAGACATTGATCACCAGAAGGACCAGACCGAAGCCCATCCAGCCCAGCCGGTTCATCATGAACACACCCTCGAATGGCACAACCTGGCCATTCTGCTCGAACGTGGTCCAGTAACGCGTCACCTCACCATAGGTGTTGAGACCAAACGGATCGATCAAGGCAATGATATCGCGCAATTCCGGTTCCTGGCCGGCGATGATCGAGCCCGTCAGATAAAGCACGAACAACAGCAGGAAGGCGATCCAGACCAGAAGATTGGAGCGGGTGAAATTGGCGACGGTGAACAGGATAGTCCCCATCACCCACATATTCACCAGGCCGATCACGGCGTAGATATAGGCAAACCAGGACAGGTTCGTCGGCCCGATCAGCTCCTGGTCAAGCCAGGGCATTTGCGATCCGATCAGGAAGGCCAGCGGCACGCTGGCAAAGCACAATGCGGTCGCGATGAAGCCGCCCGCGAACCGGCCAAGCACGAATTCCGTTTCACGGATCGGGCGCGAGAAGAAGAGTTCTTCTGTCTTGAAGCTCCGGTCGCGCAAAATCCCGGACGACAGGAAGGCGGCCGGAATAAAGCCGCCGAATAGCGAGAAGATCATCACATTGATGGTCAGCGCATTGGGCGAGTTGATATTGGTCGACCCGCCGCCACCGATCTGGATATTGTCAATGGTGACGCCACCGAAAACCAGGAAGAAGAAAATGGCGAAAACGGCAATGAAGGTGGGCGAGAACAGCTGATAGCGAACCTCGAACCCGGCGATTTTGGAGAGCATGACGTGCTCCTTCTCTACAGGGTTTCGGGGATCAGGCCGCGGCCACCTGGGCGTCACGGCCCTGGCGGATGGTTGAGAAATACACGTCTTCCAGATCGGCCTGGATCGGCTCGAAATCTTCACCGGGGCTCGAATCGGCCACGACATGGATCCGCACTTGGCCGACGGTCAGTCGTTCGGAGATGATAGTGTACTGGCTGCGCAGGCCAGCCAGTTCGGACTTGGCAATCGTGCGCGCCCAGACCTTGCCGTCCATCTGCGCGATCAGCTCGCCGGGCGAGCCCTTGGCGACGATCTTGCCGCCATTGAGGATCGCCATGTTCGGACAGAGATCGGACACATCCTCGACGATATGGGTGGAGAGAATGACGACAACATTTTCACCGATTTCCGACAGGAGATTGTGGAAACGATTGCGCTCTTCCGGGTCGAGACCCGCGGTCGGCTCGTCGACGATGATCAATTGCGGGTCACCGAGCAGGGCCTGGGCGATGCCGAAACGCTGGCGCATGCCGCCGGAGAAACTGGCGACGGCCTTGTTGGCGTGTTGCGCCAGATTGGTCTGTTCGAGCAGGCCGGTGACGACGGCCTTGCGCTGCTTTCCGTTGGAGATGCCCTTGAGGACGGCGAGATGGTCCAGCATCGCCCGAGCCGACATGCGCGGATAGACGCCGAAGTCCTGGGGCAGATAACCCAGTGTGGCGCGCAAGGCCTGGGGGTCCTTGAGAATGTCGATCTCGCCGAAGGTCAGGCTGCCCTCATCCGGCGCCTGCAAGGTCGCAATGGTGCGCATCAGGGTCGATTTACCGGCGCCATTGGGGCCAAGCAGACCGAACATTCCCTTGGGGATCGACAGATCCACCCCGTCCAGCGCACGAACCTTATTGCCGTAAGTTTTCGACAGTCCCTTGATTTCCAGCATCTTTTTCTGCGGCACTGATCGCGCCGCTCCCCTTGTCATTTCCCGATGCGGTCAACCTAGGCCGGACCGCGACAAGCGCCAAATGACGCTTTATCCAGATTGACGAATAGCGGGACAGGCAGAGACGCCGTCCCCCCACCGCAAATCTGACCTGATCGCGGACCGTGACCTTCATCGCGCGGACCTGTATGCGGTGCGCCATGGCTCCACCTCTTCTCACTCTCCAGAATATCCACCTCACCTTCGGCGTCACCGCCCTGCTCGACGGCGCTGAGCTCAGCGTCGGCGAGGGCGAACGCCTGTGCCTGGTCGGCCGCAATGGCTCGGGCAAGTCGACGTTGATGAAAGTCGCCGCCGGCACGGTCGAACCCGATGCGGGTGAGCGCTTCGTGCACCCCGGCTCGACGATCCGCTATCTCGAGCAGGATCCGGACCTGACGAAGTTCAAGACGGTGATGGAGTATGTCGAATCAGGGCTGACCGGCGGCGATGATCCCTATCGGGCGCAATACCTGCTGGAGCATCTCGGCCTGACCGGGCTGGAAGACCCCAAAGTCCTGTCCGGCGGCGAGGCGCGCCGCGCCGCGCTGGCCCAGGCGCTGGCCCCGAGCCCGGACATCCTCCTGCTCGACGAGCCCACCAATCACCTCGACCTGCCGGCGATCGAATGGCTGGAATCCGAGCTGAAATCCAGCCGCTCCGCCCTTGTGCTGATCAGCCATGACCGGCGCTTCCTGTCGAACCTCTCGCGCAAGACGCTGTGGCTTGATCGCGGCCGCACGCGGCTGATGGAACGCAGTTTCTCCGCCTTCGAGACCTGGCGCGATGAAGTGCTCGAAGCCGAGCAGCTGGAAATGCACAAGCTTGACCGCAAGATCGTGCGCGAGGAGCACTGGCTGCGCTATGGTGTCACCGCCCGGCGCAAGCGCAATGTGAAACGCCTGTCCGATCTGCAGGGCCTGCGACAACAACGCACCGAGCATCGCGGACCGCAGGGCCAGGTCAATCTGCAATCCTCGGCCGCCCAGGATTCCGGCAAGCTGGTCGCCGAGGCAATCGATCTCAACAAGGCCTATGAAGGCCGTGACATCGTCAAGGATTTCTCGACCAAGATCGCGCGCGGCGCCCGGATCGGCCTGATCGGGCCCAATGGCGCTGGCAAGACCACCCTGCTCAACCTGCTGACCGGCAAGCTCGAGCCCGATAGCGGCGAAGTCCGCCTCGGCACCAAGCTCGAAATGGCCAGTCTCGACCAGAAGCGCATCGCGCTAAAGCCGGAATGGACCCTGTCCGAAGCCCTCACCCAGGGCGGCGGCAATACCGTTGAGGTCAATGGCCAGTCCAAACATGTCATTGCCTACATGAAGGATTTCCTCTTCCCGCCGGAGCAGATCAATACCCCGATCGAGGTCCTGTCGGGCGGCGAGAAGGCCCGCGTCATGCTGGCCCGTGCCCTTGCCTTGCCGTCCAATCTCCTGGTGCTCGACGAGCCGACCAATGATCTTGACCTGGAAACGCTCGACTTGCTGCAGGCGCTGATCGACGAGTATTCCGGCACCGTCTTTATCGTCTCGCACGACCGGGATTTCCTCGACCGGGTCTGTACCAGCGTCATGATCGCCGAGGGCGATGGTCACTGGACCGAATATGCCGGTGGCTATTCCGACATGCTGTCCCAGCGCGGCTATGGGCTGACGCCGCTCGGCGGCGATGCCGCGCCGAACCGCAAGGCCGCCGCCAAAACGGCCGCGCCAGCCCGCGTCGTGAAGCGCAAGATGGCAAACAAGGATCGCTATGCGCTGAAGCTTCTGCCCGGCGAGATCGAAGCGCTCGACAAAGCCATCAGCAAGCTGGAGACCGAGCTCGCCGATCCGGACATCTTCAAGGACACGGCCCGCTTCACCAAGGCGAGCAAAGAGCTCGCTGCGGCCCTGGCCTCACGGTCGGAGAAGGAAGATCGCTGGCTCGAACTGGAAACCGAGCGCGTCGAGATCGAGGGCGAATAGGCCCCCGATCCCGAAGCCGTCAGCGCATGCCGCGACTATGGGCTGGCCCGAGCAGGACGGCATTGAGCAGCAAGAGATCAAGCCCTTCCAGATAGGCGCGCGTTGTCGGCGCCTGGGTGAAGGCGATGACCTGGCCTGACCCCATCGAATTGGAGATCACGAAGGGTTTGAAGGCGATCTGCGAGGTCGATTCCGCCCACATATACCCGCCCGCCACGAGCGTATCGGGCCCGGCGAAACGCATGGCCGTATCGGCCGCGTCGCGGCTGACCGGCGCATAGATATCCGAACCTGTGACCAGCGCTGCGGCACCACGCGAATACCCGGCCGACATCCAGGCATCGGGATTGGCTTCGACGCGCAAGAGCGCGCCGGGCGCGTAATCCGGCATCGCGCCCTGTTCGGCCTGCACGACATCGAGTTCATCGACCGAGGTGAGCAAGACCGCATCGACAACAGCGCTGTCCTGCGCACCGGCGCGGGGCGTCTCGGCGGCCCGTTCACGGCGGGTCGGGATCAGGCCGACTTCGGGGTCAGCCAGCCAGCGTGTCGCATCACCCAGGCCCACCAGCACGCCACCGGCACGGACGAAGCGGGTCAGTTGCGCCGAACCGCTTGCGCCGAGCACCGATGAATAGCCGCTGCGGCCCTGCTCGGGCAGGATCAGGACATCAAAAACTGACAGATCGGCCCGCCCCAGCGTCCCGGCGCGGATGATGCTGACCGGCATGCCATAGCGTTGCTCCAGCACATAACGCGTGGCGCCTGCGGAACCGGAATCCGTCCCGTCATCCCAGAGCATCGCGATACGCGGTGCCGTCACAGGGACAAAGTGTTCGGAACCCGGATTGGGCCCTTCATCCACCCAGCTTGATGCGAGGCCGACAAAGCGGGCACCAATTTGACCGCCGAGGCGAGCGATCAGGCTGTCGAGATTGGCCGGCGCACCGTGGCGGGGCACGACGACGCTGCCGCGCGGGAATGTCCGCTCGCCAATCCTGAAAGCTACATCGCTTGAGCGAGCCGGCACGCCGGCCGCGGCGAGGGCTGCCACGAGGCGGGCCTGACCGGCATCCTCCCAGGCAATCGCATAGCCCCAGGCCGCGCCATCAGAGGAACCCGTCGAGGCAATCACGTCATCGGCATCAACAGGCTCGCCACTCAGGCCTGGATCACGGCGGCAGACCACAGAATTCACGTTATGCATCAGAGGCAAGGACCAGGCCGTGACGTCATAGAGCTCGGCATGCAAGCCACGCGTCCGTCGGCTCTCCTGCTCCTGCATGAAATCAGCCGGCAATTCAGTGGTGTCCTCGAGCAGTGTGCGCGCCAGACGGCCAGCGGGCTGATTGAAGCGGACCTCGAAGGCGCCGTCCTCGAAACGGCTGCCGCACGCGGACAGCGGGCCGTCAACGCGGCTCACTTCGATTCCTTGGGCGACCAGCAAACGGGCCAGCCGTTCGGCGCCCCAGCGATTGGAGGACAGGTCGAGGAGAACCGCCTGCGGTCCACCTTCATCCTCGGTCGCAGAGACCCGGAAATTGAGATAGTCGCGCACAAAGCGCTCGCGATTGGCGGCCACCACTTCGGCCGTCGACAGGCTGGCGACGTAGTGATGCTCGACCGCTTCGCCATAAGTCAGAAGCGAGCCATCGCGCCGGCGCCAGACCAGACCCCGCGCCGAGGCCTGTTCATAGGTCATCGCCACGGCACCCTGCAGGGTCGGCCACATATCGCCATAGCCGGGATAGAAGGCATCAAAGACTTCACGAGTGAAATAATCATAGCCGAACTGGTCAAACCAGCGGCCGTGATTGCGCCCGATCAGGTCCTGGGCGTCGCGTTGGCTCTGGACCACATGCGGGTTGAAGGGCTCGGCCGATGGCGCAAAGAAATAACTGCTGTCGCCGCCCATTTCATGCGCATCGACGACGACCACCGGACGCCAGTCCAGCATCGCCGCAACGCGGCCGCGTGTTTCTGGCTGGGTCATCGCAAACCAGTCGCGATTCATGTCAAACAGATAGTGGTTGGTGCGACCACCCGGCCAGGGCTGGTCATGCTCGGCAGTGAAACGGTTCTCGTCGGCTTGCAGGCCACGTGCGGCAGTAAAACTGTGCACAAAGCGCGCCCGCCCATCGGGGTTCTGGACCGGATCAATAATGATAATGGTCTGGTCGAGGACCCGGTCGACACCGGCATCATTGCGCGATGCGAGCAGGTGATAGGCGGTGCGCAGGCCGGCATCGGTCGAGGAAATCTCATCGCCATGCACGCCATAGGAGAGCCAGACCACGGCCGGCGTCGAGGCGACCAGGCGGTCGCGCACGTCAGCGGCCAGTCCGCGGGGGTCTGCCAGCTGTTGCAGATCGGCCTGGATGTCATCGAGGCGCGCCATGGTGTCCGGATTGGCGATGATGGCGTAGGCGAGCGGGCGGCCTTCCCAGCTGGTCGCGTAGTCAACGACCTGAACGCGGTCGGGGGAAGCTGCCTCCAAGGCCCGGAGATAGGCAATCGCCTGATCGGGCGGTGTGATTTCAGCACCAAATTCATGACCCAATATCGATTGCGCGGTCGGAATTTGCGCATCGTATTGGCCGGCCAGCGGCGAAGATTGCGCCAACGCCGGTACCGACGCCATCACCAGACCGACCAAGGCCCCGAACAAATGCTTCATCATGGAATCCCCGTATATCCTGCGGCCAGTAAAGCAGGTTTTTCGCGGCCGGTGAAAGCCTTGTTGCTGTGGGTCTGTGGCACGCCTGGCCGGAAGATCTCGGCCCGAGCGCGCTTTTCAGCCAGCGCGCAAGGCCGGAGCTTCACCATTCCCCGCCCGTGTGCGTCGGCCTTTTTCGCTGGCCTTCTGCGGGTGGATCGCCGATTATCCCTAACAAGCAACTGTTTGCGGGATGGGGACACGCATGATGGCGGACAAATCCTGGGCAAGGGCCCTGGATGCTCTCGCTCTGACGGACCAGGATGCTCGCGCTGCGCTGGTTGCGCGCGCTGAAATTCGACGCTTCCCCGCCGGTGCCAGCATCATCGCCCAGGATGACCAGGGCGACCAGGTCTTTCTCGTCCTCGACGGGACGGCACGGGTGGTCCTGCTTTCCGAGGGTGGCCAGGAAATCTGGCTCGACACGCTGCAGGCGGGCACGATCATCGGCGAGCTCGCCGCCCTGACCGACCGGCGCCGCACCTCGGAAATCATCGCCGAAACCGGATGCGAACTGGCAAGCTATCCGGCTGGTGTCTTTCTCGAACTGCTACGGCAATATGGCGATCTGGGTCTGGCGCTGGCACGCATTCTGGCGCACCGCGTTCACCACACGACCCAGCGCATGTTCGAGCTGTCGGCCCTGTCTGCCCCGGGCCGGATCTATGCAGAAATCCTGCGCATGTCCGAATGCTCGAAGGCAGGCCCGACCCGGGTCATCCGGCCCATTCCATCGCTGACGGCAATCGCGCTGCGGGTCAATACAACGCGGGAAACCGTGTCACGCACGGTCAGCAATCTGGAGCGGCGCGGCATGTTGATGCGGCGTCCCGATGCCTTCGAGCTCGTCGACCCTGATCACCTGGCCCGGCTAAGCACCGCCAACTGACGCAGCCGCGTCGAGCGCCGCCGGGCAGTCGGCCGCCACCGCGCGCAGGCTGTACATGCCGACCTCGGGCATCAAGGCGTCGATAGCGGTCTGACCGACATATTCGCACCGGAACTCGCTGCCACGCGCCATCGCCAGGGCCGCCGCAAAGAATGCGCTGACGAAAATCGAACCCGGCAAGGTTGCGCGCTCGATACGTGAGGCGATCGCCACCTGGCCGCCAAACAAGGTTGGCGTCTTGCGAAGCGGGTCCTGCGCCTCGTGGACCGGGCCGTAATGACCACCGATCCGCAGGGCGAGATGTTCAGGCAAGCCAAGCGCTGCAAGATCAATCGCTGCAAAGGCGCGGCGGAGCGCGTCGGCGGCGCGCGCCGCCTCGCCGACATCGCGGAAGGCGAGAAAGAGGCCATCACCCCAGCTATTGGCGTGCAGCGGGGCCGGCTCCAGCCCGTCACATACCTGCGCCAGGACGCTCATGACCGAGGTCACGAAGACCGGCACGAGATCATCGGCGACCGTCGAGGAACCGCAGACATCGATGAAGAGCATCGCCCGCAGGACCTGCCGGAATTCCGGGTCGGTGTCCGCGCTGGCGAGGTTGTCGCCGCGATAGCGCTCGAGCCCGGTCGCCGGGACCACAATCTGGCGCAGCCCCGCCTCCTGCCAGACATCTCGGTCATGGGCTGTGCCAAACGGTTCGGCGGGCGGCGCGTCGTCGGCGATCAATAGCTGGACAGGCGAAGTCGACAGCGTGCTGGCCCGCATCCGCGCCAACCCCATCGCAACCTCACTTGCAAAGCGGATGTGCTGGCCAGACAGAAGCGTTCGGTCGGTTGTGACCTCGTGAATTGCCGCGGCGCTGGACAGGCAGGCCTCACAGCGCTTGACCCAATGCCCGCCCAGCGGGCGCACCGAGGTATCGATGAAGACATTGACCGGGATGGGCAGGACCAGGTGGAGTTCATTGCCGCGCTCGAGCGCCACTTCGGCGACCAATATGTCCGCACCAGCCGCGATCGCCCCGTAGCAGGGCCCGACATTTTCACGCTCAAACACCTCGGCGATGGCCAGGCTGAGGCCCGACTCGCGCGCCGGAGCGATACCGTCCACTTCGGCGCCCGCATGAAACAAATGCCCGGCGAAATGGCATGGCCTGGGTGGCTCCAGCTCGTGCAGCCAGGTGGCCGGAAGTTGGAGAAGGCGCTTGACCATGCGCAATTGCCGGATCGTCGTGGCATGGGCCATCGAATTGCCGCGGTCGCAGGCAATCGCCGATTCCAGCGCCATCTGGGCCGCTCCGGTATCGCCCAGCAGCAGATGGGCCTCGGCCTGCGACGCCAGGCGGTAATAGGCCTCTTCGGCGTCAGCCGGGCTGGCGCCGCGGCAGCAATCCAGAACCCGGCGCGCCAACCCGTCGGCGCGTTGAAAATCGTCGGCCAGAAGATACAGGGTTGCCGCATTGATGCCGGGGTAATGGCCGCCCGTCTGGGCAAAAATCCGGGCGTACTGGGCGGCTGCAACCGCCGCCAGGGGACGGACGTCCCCGGCGTGAGCCTCCAGCGCCATGCTCTTGCTTAGCCGGGCACCGAGCGCCAGGCTATCCTCGTCATGGCTGGCCTCGGACAGTCGGAAGCGGCGGAAATCGAGTTCCGCACGCTCCAGCGCCCCGGACCGCACCAGGCAGAGCACGGCGCGATGCTTGAACCAGCCATCATCGGGCTGCTGGGCCAGGGCTGCCAGACACAGATCATAAGCCCGCGCAAGATCGCCCTGATTGAACCTTTCAAGGATTATCCGCCGCATCCGCCCTCCAGCGACCGTCCCGGCTCAAACAGGCCCGATGATCGCCAGCAGGTCAATCTTCATTCTTGATGATCGGATCAACAATCACCCGCGTGTGCTGGGCGCCGCCAGCCTGCGCGACATCCATGAAGAGCGCGAACTCGAAACTCTCGTCGGTCTGGGTGCAACTATCAACCAGCTGGAAGGCATTGGGCTCGAGGCTCACCCCATTCAGGGTCAGCCAGTCAAGGCCGCCGAACTCACCCTGGCCGAAGCCCGTCTTCAACTTGATCCGGGCCGGCTCGAAGCTCCAGTTGGGCATGCTCAGGGCAAAGATCAGCCGGCTGGCACAATGCACGTCGAGATCATACGGGCTCGGCTTGACGCTATTGCTGGGGGTCCACAAGGGCGCGAGCGTCGTATAGGCCAGCGTGCGCAATTGCGCGGCGGTCAGGCCGGGATTACCGCTGACGACCGCGTCGAAGCTGGCAAGGATGACGCCGATCTCCGTATCGGTGAAAGGATCGCGGTCATCATCGCTACCGGCGAGCACGACAAAACTGCCATCGCGTAACGTGCTCACGCTGATTTGCGTGCATTCGAAACTGCGCGACGGCACGTCGAGGAGTTCAGCCTGCACCCGGGTTCCGTCAAGCGCACTCATGTCTGGAATCGTCATCTCTGGTCTCAATTTCAAGCGGGCGCCCGCTCATGCGGACACGTGGGAGGCCCCGCAGGGCCTAATTGGCCTCGGAAGCCAGCGATTGCGCGCGGTGAAACTCCATCGCGGCATCAAGCCGTAACTGACCGGAAATCGGTGTCAGTGTTGTGACCAGATGTGCGCGCAGCGTTGCAGCCGCCGCAGCCGCGCCACGGCGGAGTTCAAGATCGGCCAGCTCATTGGCAGACGCGGCATAGAGATAAGGGCCATACTGGAATTCTGTCTGCCAATTGGCTTCAGCGACCAACGATGTCATCAGATGATCCAGCCGCAAATGCGCCGAGTCATCCTGCCCCATGGCGACAAAAATACGCGCCTCGACCAGCGCCGCATAGAGCCGGGTTTCCGCGATACGGGCACTGGCATCAGCCATCCACGACGGATGCGCCATATAGGCGGATGCGTCGAGATAGGCCTCGCGGGCTCCGGCCACATCATTGTCGAGCAGGCGGGCCTGGGCCAGCCACAAGCGCTGGCGAACCGTGGTCAGGCGCCAGTTGCCATTGGCCGGGTCGCGCTGCAGCAAGGCATCGGCCTCGAATGACGTCGCTTCAAGAATGGCCAGCGCGATTTGCAGGTCAGCCGCCGGGGTCGCGGGGCCTGGCGCGATCAGGAGCCGTGCCAGTGCGCGTTCGGCGTTGATGGCGTCACGGCGGATATTCCAGTCATCAACCTCGGCGGACAACTGGTCTTCGTAAATGGCGATTTCCTGCTGGCGCGCGGCGATTGCGGCATCGCGGCCCTCGGTCATTTCATAGACGGTCGCGACCCAGGCCAGGGCGTTGGCGTGGTCGACATGCGCCTGGACCACATCCGGTTGACGCGAAGCCAGATCGGCCATCAGCGCGCTGGCGGCAACAAAGGAGTCGCGGGCTTCCGGCAGACGCGCGGACTGGAGATAGACCACGCCCAGATTGGTGTTGGCATAGGCGTATTCGGCCAGCCATTCGGTATTGCCGGCATCGATTGCAGTGAGGCGCGCGGCGAGGTCGCGATATTCCCGGAAATGCCCTTCAGCGTCATCGAGACGCCCCTGACGCCAGGCGTAATAGCCTACCCAATAGGCGCTCTGGGAGTGTTCGAAAATCCGCGCCGGGTCGTCATCAACCGTCTGCAGCGATTGCCCGGTCGCATCATAGGCGCGGCGAAAATGCCCATAGGCCGCTTCCAGGTCGCCTTCCGCCGATTCGATTTCACCAAGCAGATGGAAAGCCCGCGACCGGCGCCCCAGCGCATCGGCCGACAATTGCCGCGTCGGCTGCGCCGCGTAATAGGCGACAACCTTTTCGCCTACCGCATCGAGGACATCAAGCCGCCCGACCGGCTCCAGCTTGTCTTGAAGGTCACTCAACATGAACTCGATCAAATCCTCCGCATCGGCCTTGCGGCGTTCCGCCTCGGATCGGGCCGAAGACGCGAGCAGGGTCAGCCCCGTCATGACTACAGCGAGCAGAAGTGAGAGCATCGTGACGGTAGTCACGCGTTGTTGGCGACGCTGAAGGTCGCGCTGAATGATCTGGTCAAGCCGCAGGCCCAGCATACCCGCAGCCAGCTTGACCACGCCCATCCGGAAACCATCGCCATTGCGCCGGAAATCCGCACCGACAGGCTCAGCCTCAGATTCCGGCAGACCAGTCTCAAGCAGGGCAGCAGGGAAGCAGCCATCACCATCCCCGACAGCCGCACCGGGCGTACCTGCGACGATCGCCGCAAGAATCTGCGCCCGGGGGTGGACACTGCGGAACTCCTGAATCTCCTGGTTCACCCAGCGCGAGGCTGCGGCGGCCGGGGAGCAGACCACGATCAGAACATCGGACTGCGCCAGCGCTGTGCGAACCGACGCAGTGAGATCACCGGCTGCCGGCAGATCGTCGCGGTCGCGAAAGATTGGATTGAGGCGTTTCGGCACAAGCCCTTGTTCGGTCTTGATACCGATCAGATTGCCGGGCAGGCGATAGGCCTCCAGGGCGCGGTGAATGCGGCGCGCCCAGCGGCTGTCATCATGGCTATAGCTGATAAACGCCCGGTATTTCGTGTGCCCGCTCATAATGCCCCCCACTCCCAAGCCCGACACATGATCGGGCCAGTTGCCGGTCGGTGCAAGCTCAAGGAAAGATTGCGCGTTATCGCACGGGGAAAACCCCGGACCAAACCGGGATCAATCCAGGCAAAATATC
>TARA_R110000868_G_scaffold300583_2_pt1 | contig 18232 bp, 27 predicted proteins | sample TARA_R110000868 | Tara Oceans TARA_R110000868 (sample SAMEA4397489) | marine metagenome | biome: Polar Biome; feature: [SRF] surface water layer (ENVO:00010504); material: water (ENVO:00002006), including particulate matter (ENVO:01000060) such as... | depth 5 m | reverse complement strand
TCCGGTCCCGGTTCAACAGGACACGGAAAACCCGGGACTACTAAGTACTGAAAGACTAAGTAATGAAAGAAAACTACTACCGCGCAAACTGGAGCAAGGTCAGAAAGTTGACCCTAGTGCAATAAAAGTACCCCCCCCTAGTGCAGTGAGTGCACCCACAAAAGAAACTAACTCAAAAGAAAAAGAACTACTACCGCGCAACCCTCCTGAAATCAAACCTTCAAAGACATTAGCGGCAGTAGTAGTTCCTTCACTTTGTTCAGCTTTAGGAGCCGATGTTGAGAGTTATTCCAAGCTTCTCAAATACTACACCGAGGCGGCTATCATCAATGCTTGCAAGGTTGCGAACTCCCAGGGGACAAGGCCTGAAAACTTCTTTGGCTGGGTGAGAGAGTGTATTGAGAAGGAGTGGAAGGCTAAGGTTGTGGCTGAGGATGAGATCCCGGCTAACCGAAAGTTTGCCCAGGAGAACCTCGATGGAAAATCTGCAGGGCTAGCGAAGCTGGTCGCAACAAATCAATATGTTGAATTTGTATATGTGGGAGCAAAACAGCCGGATGTGTTCAGTTACAGCCTACCAAACTTCATATTGGTTATTAAGAACCATTGCGATGGCCTACGTGATCAAATGAGAGCGTTTTGACGGGCATAGCGATGAGAAAACGTCTTTCGATACAGGTAATAGCACAATAGGCCAGTGAGCACCCTTTAAAATGGATTTAACATGATTGAGAAGATTTGCGCACAAAACCTTGAAGCTAACGCCAAGGAGATTGATGATTTAGTCTTCACACTTCCAGGCGCGCCTATTACAAAGCTGAGGCCGCGGTTCTCCAGGCACAAGGGAAAAGTGCGTACCTACGACTCACAGAGTGAAGAAAAGAATACCGCGGAATGGCAGCTCAAAGCGCGGATGAAAGGAAGGCAACCGCTGCAAGGGCCGGTCTCTCTTAGCATGGTATGCGTCTTTGCTAGGCCAAAGAGCCGAATCCGTTTAAAAGAAGTATATCACACTGTAAAGCCGGACTTAGATAACTTGATTAAATGGGTCGGTGATGTTGGAAATGGTATCTTATGGTACGATGATTCACAGATTGTGAACATTGCCGCAGTAAAGATCTATGGAGAGCAAGCAAAAACAATAATAACAGTTAGGGAGGTAAAGCCGTAATGACAAACGAAACACCTGAAACAGAAGAAGACCGAAAGGAGAGCGAATCTTCAGCTCTATCGTTCTTTGATTCTGCCTATTACTTTCTTGATACTAGAAGCAGTCTCGAGGCCACGTTTGAAAATGCAATGAGGCTGGCTGAGCTTATGGAGTTCGACTTTAGAACTATGATGGAGTATCGCGCGGCTTGTCTTGGTTACGACTCAGATGGAGGCGATCTAGATCCTAGGGACGACGCTCCAACACCGAGATTCGCCTTCGATCCATCGGCGAGCCTTTATAATCCATGCACAACATTCAGAAGCAATAGCCTTTATGGTTTAGATGATGGTTATAAAAACTCAACGCCGGCCTGGTAATATTTAGAGTGATGGGAATTAATACGATGAGTGATGTAACCGAAACAATTTGGACATACCCGGGATGGCAGCCAATAGCCACGGCTCCAAAAGATGGGACTATAGTCATTCTATTCTGGGAAGGATGGGATGGTGAAGACGATGTAGATTGCAACCCAGAGATCGCCCATTGTGTTAATGGCTATTGGGTAGAGCTAGGCGTTCCTTACTTTGACCTGGAGAGAGAACTTGTAATGGATCGAGTATGTCTAACCGGCATGACCCATTGGATGCCGTTCCCATCTGTAAAGCAGGTTTACACAGATGAATAAAAAACATGGTAATAATATTGTTCGAAACGAGGGCGAAGACCCCGCTTTAGATTTTTGTGCAAATTCAATAATAGACGTTATAGCGTTCGGCGAGGCTCAGGGAATAAGTCCCTCTTCTATGTCAACGGCACTGATTAACGCAACGTGCAAGTTTCTTGTTAGTAACGGCGTGCCAAAGATATTAGCGATGAAAGCTTTTGGTGATTGTTATGATTTCAGCAAGGAAAACTTCGAAAAAGATGAGGCCGATGATGAGTAGAGAAGAACCACCGCGACCGTGCAAAAAAAGCAAAGAGTTCAAAAGCATGGCAACTAGGGCGATGATTGAGCCTGTATGTAGAGTGGTATCTCAGGAGGGAGAATTTGAGATATATAGGCCATCTGGACATATCCATTTATGCTCAAGCGCGGGTTTGATGATTACTCTAAAGGCTAATGGAACGATAAAGTTTAATCAAGAGAAGTTCCCCGATATGGCAGCGGATGAATTTGCAGCAGAGGTGATAAAGATCATACATGAAGTGACTCAGACACCCATCAGTTAACAAGTAAAGCTGCTTTACATCGCGCGGTAAAGCAAGAAATAAAAAAACAACCAAAATAGTGGAGACAAGTTGAAGTTTATAGTTTCGTTTCATTACATGGATGGTGAGAAGTTTGACCTAGCGGTACATCCCGATGATATGGAAGCTTTCGTCAAGGCTATAAGTGCCGGCGAGGTCTATTTCAACTTCAAAAGAGGAGCCGGGGTATGGATACCAATAGACAAGATTCGTCACTTCCAGGTGAAGCATGTCGATGAGTTTGGAAAGAAGGTAACGGTTACTAAAGATAATCCCGTTATCGATAATGTAAAACCAGGAGTTAAGATTGAGCATTGAATGTATAGAATATAAACCACATCCTAGCGGAGCTTTACAGGGGTTCGCCAACTTTAGAGTTCCCAAGATGGGTATTGAGATATACGGCTGCGGTGTCTTTATGAAAGATGGCAAACGCTGGGTTAGTATGCCAAGTAGGGATTACAAAGATCCAGAGAATGGTGAGAAGAAATACATAAGCATCATGCGCTTTATTGTTCAGTCGCATAATGAATCGTTTGTTACAGCTGCTTTGGCTGCTTTGGATAAGTGGTGTCAAGAGCACTCGGTTCTAGAAGTAAAGCCGAGTGAGTTTGTAGCAAGCGACCCAGACGCTGACAAGGTTCCTTTTTGAAGATCCAGTTAGAGCTGCTGTGATCGTAATACTAGAATGGTTAACAGAACAATAGGTAAAACATGGAATGGGAACTAAAGACCGTACAGATCAAGGATTTGAAGGCTTATGAAAAGAACCCCCGCACTCTGTCAGAAAGGCAAGCTCGCTTGCTATCAGACTCAATTGGCAAATTCGGTTTGGTGGAGAAGCCAATCGTTAATACAGATCTCACAATTATCGGCGGCCACCAGAGGGTCGAGGTCTTGGAGATGCAGGGAGCGACAGAGGTCGTGGTATGGTATCCCAGTAAAGAGCTCGACGATAAGCAGGTCGAAGAGTGCAACATTGTGCTTAACCGTGTTGGTGGCGATTGGGACTGGGACATACTTGGTAATTCGTTTGATGTCGGCGACCTATTAACGTGGGGTTTTGATGAAGATGATCTAGGGCTTGGTAAAGCCGAAAAGCCGGTGAAAGAGCCTAAGCCTGTTATCTCGTTTGAATTCCCTGATAAAGATACGATGCTAGAGTATATAACGACGTGTGAGCGTCTGGCAGAAGAATCAGCGGCTAAGATGAAGGTGAGAGGATGAGGGACAATTCAAACCCAGAGCGCAATAAGATCCCTGAAGAGAAGATCGAAGCAGCACGCCCACAGATTGTAAAGCTTGCGCAGCTAGGATGCACAGACATGGAGATAGGATCTATCGTTGGTTTCTCCGAGGACTCTGTAAAGAGGCACTGCCGAGCCGAGCTCGATGATGGAAGAGGCACGCTTCGCAAATCTCTAAGGAAAGCGCAGCTGGAAGCTGCTATCTCTGAGAAGAACGCAACAATGCTCATCTGGCTAGGTAAATGCTATCTAGGGCAGAAGGAGCCAAAGAAAGAACTTGAACATTCAGGCGCTATAAATGTAGAAAAGGTGATGTTTGGTAAAGGAGACAAGAAATGAGCTTACCCTCACCGGTCGATGCAAGCGGGAACAAGTTGGGATGCAGCTTTTTGTTTAAGAGCAACTGCTGCTCTAAATCAAAAAACGAAAAAGAATCTGTAGAAATAGCACAAGATGGAGATTCTGGATCAGATAATGAACTTGTTCCGGAAGATGAAAAAGTTAAAATAGTCGCAAAAAACTGTTGCGCATTGCAGTAAAAATATAGGCTTTAGTGGCAAAGACAATTAGAATACCAGACATGACCCCTCGCCCATACCAGCTTCCTTTCTTCGAAGCGATGGATAGTGGTTATAAACGTGCAGTTTTAATTTGGCATAGGCGCGCAGGTAAGGAAATTACTTGCTGGAACTACATGATAAGAGAGGCTTGCTGCGGACGTGTCGGTACATACTGTTATTTTTTTCCTACTTCTAGGCTGGGTCGTCGGATTTTGTGGGACGGTGCTAATAAGGATGGTAAGAGGTTCATAGATTACCTTCCTCATGAGCTAGTCGAAGGCCAACCCAATAGTGTTGAGATGAAGATTGCTCTAAAGAATGGATCGGTCATTCAGATTATGGGCACCGACAATATCCTCAACGTTGGCATCAACCCGATAGGTTGTGTTTTTTCAGAATTCTCTCTCCAGGACCCTAAATCATGGTCTTTCGTTCGCCCTATTCTACGTGAAAATGAGGGGTGGGCAGTCTTCAATGCAACGCCGCGAGGACGCAATCATTTTTTTGATATGTATATGATGGCTAAGGATAATCCCGACTGGTTTTGTCAGAAGCTAACCATCAATGATACCGGCGTGCTCACTGAAGAGGATATGCAGATAGAGCGCGACGAGGGAATGAGCGAAAACCTCATTAAACAGGAATATTATGTGACGTTTGATCAGGGTATTGAGGGCTCTTTCTATGCAAAACTACTCAATATTGCAGAACAAACAGAACGTATTACCAATGTGCCATACGATCCATATGCTAAAGTCGATACTTACTGGGACTTGGGTGTTTCTGATTCTACAACAATACTATTTGTACAGAATGTAGGACAAGAGATTCACATAATTGACAGTTACTCAAATGAAGGCGAGGGGCTTAACCACTACGCCAAAATAATAGAACAAAAGGCAAAAGATGGGCTTTGGCAATACGGGCGACATTGTGCTCCTCATGATATACAAGTACGAGAGCTGGGAAGTGGCGCAAAAACGCGGCTACAAATGGCTAGGGAGATGGGTCTAGACTTCGAGGTTGTTCCTAAGCTTTCTATTAATGAAGGCATTGAGATGGTGCGCGGAATGTTCCACAGGCTTTGGATAGATAAGAAGAATTGCAAGTTTTTCATCAAGGCCGTTGAGAACTATCATAGAGCTTACAACGAGCGACTTAATGTCTTTTCTGACAGGCCAGTTCATGATTGGAGTTCAAATTATTGTGATGCGATGAGATATCTTGGCGTCATGCAAAACAAGTCCCGTAGATCACAGATGACAGAGGATGAGGCTAATGACATGGAGCGCATGTACGTGAATAATTACTAGATGTTTAGTTCGGTCACCATTTTGTATAATCAAAAAGCTGGTAAAGCCGCTTTACATCTCTTTGTAAAGCGAGGGAATAGTATGTGTACCAAATGACCATGATACCAGAGAATCAAAAAACCTATAGAGTTGCATATCTAAAGCGCAATCTCGGAGACGTAGACGGAAAGCTTGCTGAGGCTGCTCAAGGAAAGAGACCACAGCACAAGCGCATTCGAGAGATCAAAGAGGGGTTTGGCTTTACAGGAACAAGGGCCGTAGAGTTTACCGTCGTTTGTTTTTTCGTGAAGATGAAGCGCATGCGATGCGATCAATGCCCACACTTTCATAAATGTGAATTCCACCTTAGAGGCAAGCTCACTAGAAGCAGTAGAAGGGAGGATCATGGTAGAAACAGGTCTATAACAGCACAATTCCGAATCAGCAGGCATCTTATCGTTCCAAGTCAAGCCGCTTTACATCTTCATGTAAAGCCGGAAAAAGTTGTTCCAATATCCAGAAAACCATAATAAACATTGAAAAACAAAAAGCATTGTGCATAAATACCATTAAATTTATGAGTGTGTAAGAACACTCTCAAAACACCGTCACAATACGGTAACAGATTATAAAGCGGCTTAGGCCGTCGATTATGAACGTTTAAGGTTTTTTTGAATGACAAAGACATGGCCGCAAAATCAAACAAGTAACTTGGCATTGATCGGCATATCTTTTTTTAGAGCACGAGACGCACTCTATAATAACTTTACGAGAGTATTCGATGCGCTCAAGAATTTTCCAATCATTAAATACTCTACCAATATTCTTTCCTCCTGCTCTAGCGCTATTTTCTTCTCGCGTAATGAACCTACAATTACTAGGAGAGTATCCGGTTTTGGGGTCAATTCGGTCTATACAGAACCCATCCTCCCATCCATTTTCTATAGCCCAGTCATAAAACTTATAAGGATCTTCGAGCCACGAATCACATATCGTTATGCCAATAGCACCGTAAAACTTGAATCCTTTATGATTTGTTCTATAACATCTAGCAAACATGTTTTTGAACAGTCTAACTACTTTATCAGGGAATGGATTTTTAACCCCACGGCTGCAACCACATGTTTTTCTTTTAGAAAATTCACCACTAGGAATAAAGCATGTGGTTCCACACTCACAAAGACATTCCCAAACAACTCTCCTTTTGGTGTCTCTTTTATCAGTAGGGCGAACCGCAGTGAGTTTTCCAAATTTGTGTCCCGTAAAGTCTCGTATTTGTCCCAAATTAAGCTCCGGGCTTTATGCGGTGTTGATAATATACAACGAACTCTAGATTCATATCAACGTTGCATCGTATTAGGAAGGAAATAATTATGGTACAAAATACAGATCTAGGAATCGTTCAAGATTTCGATGAATTCTATCAAGATGCGTTTAGAGCGTGGGATCCGTATTTTCCAGAGGCTGATAAAGACTTAAGATTCTTTTTAGGCGACCAGTGGGACGAATCAGAAAAGAAAGCACTCAAAGCAGAGGGCCGAAACTCTTTCGTCTTCAACCGCATCCGCCCAGTGATCAACATGATCACCGGCTACCAGAGGCAACATCGCCTCTCTTCTATGGTAGCACCTGTAGAAAACTCAGATCAGAAGACTGCTGATCAGCTTTCTCAATGCCTCATGCATGTAATGAACCACGGTGATGGTTATCAGACGGTTTCCGACTGTTTTGCTGGAGCTGTTAAAACAGGATGGAACCTTGCTTCCGTATGGCTTGACTATAGAGATGACCCGATTAACGGTGACATACGTTTTAGTAGAGAGCCATGGAACGGATTTATCTTGGATCCTTACCTTACAAGGCTCGATCTCTCAGATTGCAATTACATGTTGCGTCGCAAGTACATAAGTCCAGAACTCGTTGCATCACTCCTTCCTGGGCAAGAGAAAGAGATTGATATCCTACAAAGTGTAGGTTGGGAGCGTGACGATAAATTCACATGGCTTCCATACCAGAGACAGCCTAGCGGCCAGACTCTCATGGCCTACAACGAGTTCTACAGACAGGGCTGGGAACAACAGAAGATTCTCGTCGACATGGAAACGGGCGAGTATAAAGATTGGGAAGGGGATAACGAACTCTTCAAGCAGCTTCAAGCTATCAACCCTAACTTCCAACTATCCTCTCGTCAAAAGCGCTACATCGAGAAACACATCATTGTAAATGATCAGGTGATGCGCACCGAGAGAAACCCATACGGGCTTGATGAGTATCCATTCGTTCCGTACACAGCTATTTGGGAACCTGAAAGCGATCAGTGGGGACTTAAGGTTCAGTCACTTATCCGCTGCATGAGAGATCCGCAGCGCGAAGCCAACCGTCGCCGTAGCCAGATGATTGACCTTCTCGATAGTCAGATTAACTCTGGATGGATCGCCACAGAGGGCGCAGTAGTCAACCCACGCAGTCTATTCCAAGCCTCACAAGGTAAGGTTATTTGGAGAAGCCAAGATGCGGCTCCCGGGGCTATTGAAAAGATTCAGCCAGCTCAGATCCCACCTTCTATGTTCCAGCTACAACAGCAATTCGACGCTGATATCAAAGAGATTGCAGGTGTGAACGACGCCGCCTTTGGTCAGCCTGAATCTGGTAATGAGAGCGGTATTCTAGCCATGCTTCGACAGGGAGCAGCAATCACAAACTTGCAGGATGTCTTTGATAACTTGCGTGTTTCACAAAAGCACATGTCAAGCTTGGCTCTTAAGCTAATCCAAGGGTGGACGCCAGAAAAGGTGCAGCGCCTCATCAATGACGAGCCTACAAAAGAGTTCTACGACAAGGACTTCACCAAGTACGACTGCGTTATTCAAGAGGGTCTCCTAACCGACACCCAGCGCCAAGTGTTCTTCAGGCAAATGGTAGATCTCAAGCAGATGGGCGAGCCTATGCCACCAGGATTCCTAGCAAGGATTGCTCCTATCCAGGGAAAGTCCGAATACACAGATGCTATGGAAGAATTCCAGCAACAGCAGATGGAAGCGGCGCAGAAGGAACACGAGCAGCAACAAGCTCTGATCCAAGCGCAGCTAGAACTAGCTCAGTCTCAATCTCTACAGCAAGTAGCTGGAGCCAAAGAGCGCTTTACACGTTCTGTAGCAAACCTTGGACTCGAAGACGAGCGCTCATCAGAAGCAATTCAAAACCGTACTCAAGCAGTACTCGACCAAGTACGAGCTATCAAAGAGCTTGATGAGATCGACGTGCGCACCGCCAAAGACGAGATCGCGCTCGCTGGACTGCTTAGAGAGCAGAACAGAGTCGAAGAAGAGCAGATCAAAGCTGACAATGTCTCTATTTCAGCCGCTGTGGCGGGAGGACCGCCTCCAGGGGCCACTAACCCAAACCAACAGGAGGTCCAAAATGAAGGACTATAAAAAAATGATGGGCGCTAAGGCCGGAAAGGTCATGAAGAATCATGGCAATACTTCTTCCATCAGCACTGATGCGCAAAAGTACGACATGGGTCGTCTTCAGAAAGAAAAGATGGAACGTAAGGGCTACTCAGAAAAAGCCTTCGCTTATAAATACTAATCGTAGGGGTTAGAAATGGTACAAGAGCTCGGTGAGACAACGCAAGAGATGATTAAGGCTGATGATCAGGCTGTCCAAGACATTCTGAACGCTAGACCTACAGGTCACTATTGGATTGTAATCCACCACAGACCGGCCAAAGTAAAGATGGATACAGGCGAGTACGTGCTGATTCGTTTAGTAAAAGATTACGACACACGCCCAAAGCAAATGCTTGGAACTATCATCCTAGAGGTGAAAGAAGGGGCTATTGTGAGTGAGAGAATTAACGTACATGACATGCCGATTGATGAAGAACGTCTAGCTCCACATTTGGGTCTGATTGGTACGCCAACAGTCCAGACGGGACGACGTGATATCGCAAGCGCGTATGCATACAACACATTATAGAGCCGCCATCTCAAGGGCGTAAAGGAAACTAATGGAATATCCAGTAGATACGGGCGAATCAGTTGCGGTTGCCGCCGAACCGGAAGCGTTTGCACAAGAGCAGTCTCATGCGGAAGTTTCACCGGACATGGTTCCAGTGACGGCTTTACAAGCAGAGAGACGAGAGCGTCAAACTCTTCAAGAGCAGAACAAGTTGCTTCAAGATCACATGTCGCTAATGCAAGCTAATCAACAGACTCAAGCTGCTCCGCAGCGTGACGAGATGGATAGCATGGCTGATGACGATGTTTTGACTGTTGGAGAAGCCAAGAAATACCTTGGAAAGATCCAACAGAACTATCAAACCAGCGTCGAAGAGCTTCGCGTGCAACAGAAGTATACGGATTATAACGAGGTGGTGACTAAATACCTCCCGGAAGTAGTCCAAAAGAACCCAGCTTTGAGTAATACACTGAAGACTGATCCGAATAGGTACGAACTTGCGTACTACCTTGCTAAAAATAGTGACTCTTATAGAGGTGCTACCGCTGAGGTTAAAAAATCAACTGAAGCACAGCGAATTATTGACAATGGCCAAAGGGCCGGGAGTTTGTCAGCTGTGGGCAGTACATCCCCTCAGTCGCAAGTAAGTAATTTCAAGAACATGACCGATTCGGACTTTATGAAGTTGCACAAGAAGAATCTGGGGCATTTTTAACCCCAACTTAAGGTAAACATAATGGCTATTACAGACATAGCAGCATTGTCACCAGCGGTACGGGAATACTATGACCGTCTATTGCTCATGACGGCATACCCGCAGCTGATACACACTAAATTCGCTTAAAAAACATAGTAAAACAATGTAGGGCGAAGTAAAATGGTCTTTAATTCAGGGGAAATCCGCAAGGGACAATCCTGAGCCAAACCGCTAATGGAAGGTGCAACGACTGTGTTTAGTAACAGACTAGAATTTAAAGGAGCTATAATAGGAATGCTTTTGGGAGATGCATGCATACCAAAGATTCAAAGAGGCGTTAATGCTTATCTTAGAATTGGTCACAGCATAAAGCAGAAGGCTTATATGGAATATAAGAGACCCATGCTTGAGTATTTGACTGGTTGTCGTGTTTATGAACCTAAAGTTCGGGTTAAAGGTAAAGAGTATGGAACTATTACCTTAGATACTCGAGTGCATCCTATGTATACCAAGCTCCGCGAGCATATGTATATTGATGGAAGAAAAACTATTGATGAGCATGTAATGAAGTGTTTAACCCCGTTGGGATTTGCACTATGGTACCAAGATGATGGATGTTTAACGGACCATTCAGGTTTTTTAACTCCACTTCTTTGCACACATGGATTTAGCAAGGCAGAAGTAGAGCTAATATCCCGCATGCTACAGAAAAAGTTTGGACTTCAATGGAGATTACGAAAAGATAAGCAATACTATGCACTACGCTTACGGCGTACAGATAGAGAAGCTTTTTTTAACCTAATTTCACCATACATATGCCCGTCAATGGAATATAAAATTCGTGATGACGTAAAGAAAGCCACTGGTTATGGAACGAAAGTAGATAAGGTTTGTTTGGAGTGCAAAAATGCATTCCAGGTTCCTTATAAAGAGAGAACTCGTTCTTATTGTGGATGTCTTTGTTATCATAAAAGTCGTGAAAAACGTGGAAGATCGCAGGCAGTAGCCTGAATATACAGTCTCATCTGCATGGCAACATGCAGGGCCTAGCTAACGCTAGAGCCATAAGATAACGCAAAAGCGTGTTTTACCAAACAAAGAGGGAGACACTATCGTATTCCGGCGTTATGCCAGAATGTCGACTGTGCCAGTACCTCTAGTAGACGGCGTAACTCCTCCAGGAGCTGCTCTTTCTGCTACTGATATCAAGGCTCGTGTAGACTTCTACGGTAATTTTGTGACTATCACAAACCAAGTAGAACTCACAGTAGAAGACCGAGTCCTCAATGAGGCCGCTCGTCTACTTGCACAAAACCTTGGACAGACCATTGATGAAGTTACTCGTGATGTTCTTGCTTCAACAGCATCAACACTACAATGTAGCAACGGAATCAACGGCAATACGCCTACAGAATTGACTAAGGCTGACCTGGATGCGGCTGTTTTTGCACTTTTGGGCAACGACGCAGAAATGATTTCAGAAGTGATCACTGGTAGAGATGCCTTTGGAACTGCTCCTGTGAGACCGGCCTTCTGGGCGTATATTGACACAGCTCTTCTAGATGATCTAGAGTCTGTTTCTAACTTTGTGCATAGTTCTCAGTACCCAAATCAGCAATCTGTATTGGATTCTGAGTGGGGAACTACAGGAAATATTCGCTGGCTTTACACTTCTGTAGGTAGTGTTTCAGCGGCTGCTACACCAGTGTACGACAACTTTATCATTGGTAAAGAAGCGTATGCCGTGGTACACCTTGGTAGTGAATCAGGTGAGTTCTATGTAGAGCCACTAGGTTCTGCTGGTTCAGCCGATCCGCTACACCAAAGAGGAACCGTTGGATGGCAGCATCCATTCGTTTCAAGGATTCTAAACGATGCATTTATGCAGAACCTACAAGCAACACATAGCTAAAAAGGAGGTTGAATTATGGCACAAGTAAAATCATTCACTTGGACAAACGCAGCTTCTGCTGTAGCTAGGGACCAAGATGTAGGTTTCGTAGTAGAAGAAGCTACCACAGTCGATACGACTAACGGCGGCTCTTGGTATTGGAACAGCCAAATGGCTGATGCTGCTGTACTAGACGTTGATAGTGGAACATTCACCACGTCAAACGGCTTTACACCGCTATCCCAAAGTTCTAACTACGGCGCTACTATGTCAGCGATGACTAACGCGAACCCAGGCGTAATTACTTGCACAAACACAGCGCCAGCTGGTTTTGCAGCAGGTGACACTATTGCAGTTGAAAGAGTGGCAGAAAGTGGAACAGGTACATCTCTAAACAGACGTACTTTTACCATTGCCTCTCTAACAGCAACAACCATTACTCTAGATCAAAACACTACTAGTGATGCGGTCTATGTAAGCGGCGGCGCAGTTTCAAGAGTTAGTGACACAGCTGGTGTTGCTATTGCTCAAGAGAACTTCGCAATCCGCGGAGTAACTGTTGGAACTACCCCGGTAGGTGCCAATAGCGCAGTTATGGTTATGGTTTGCAAGAGCTCTGAATCTGTAACTTAATCCCACCCGGGGGGCTCAGGTATCCGTAACTGAGTCCCCTGATTTAAATGGAGTCAATAATGACCACAAAAGAAGCACCAAATGTCCAAAAGGACAAAGAAGATCGCAAAAAGGAATGGCTCGAAGAAATGGTACCATTCGAGTTCATGAACCTTGAGGAGCCAGGTGTTCCAATTAAGTTCTCTTATGGACCTACTAATAAGCCAAAAACTTACTATATGATGCATGGTGGCAAGTACACATACCCACGTAAAATCATGAAGCATCTAGAATCACGACAAATCCCTATTTGGGGATATAAACCCAATGGCAGCGGTCAGATGGAAAAGACCCTAAAGGGTTACAAGTCTAGATTCCAATGCCGACAAACATTTGAATAGGAATAATAATGGCGCAGTGGAATTTATCTGAGATTCGAACCAAAGCACGCCAGGTTAGCGGCAGACTTTCTGTCTCTGAGCTGAGCAATGCCCAGATTGACGAGTATATTAATAAGTATTTTCAATTTGAGTTCCCCGCTGAGGTAAAGCTTAACCGCAATTTGACTCTTCATGAGTTTAATACTACCGCGAATGTACAGGAATACGATTTCCCCGCCGACTATACAAACTTTGTCCCGGCGGCCACATTAGACCGTCGGGAGATTTCCTTTTATCAAAGCCCTGATGACTACGACCTCTCTAATCCAGAGAACGTTTCCCGCTTTACAACGTGGACGGGTGATGGTCTAACAGTCTCTTTTGCAAGCACTTACACAAACAATATACCAATCATTCCCGGATCGGTTGTTGTCGATGATACCGTTGAGGTTTTCTCTGATGATGGTGTTGGAGCGCTAACAGGAAATGCGGGTGGATCTGGTACCATCAATTATACCACTGGAGCAGTATCGGTAACGTTCAACACCGCGCCAATTAGTGGCCAGTCGATCTTCTCTAGCTTCATACAGTATCAGCCAGGAACGCCTCTAGCTGTTCTCATGTTCAACAACAAGTTCAAGTTCTATCCGATACCAGACAGGGCGTACCGATTCCAGATCAAAGCTTGGTCTTTGCTCTATGTAAAGCCGGTAACAGGTGCCATTAAGACTACCTTTACATTGGCAACAGATAAGCCATTGCAGGAAGAGTGGGGACCATCCATTGCCTATGGAGCTGCTAGAAGAATAGCTAGTGACTTTGGAGAGATGGATAGATATGCGGAGCTTACAACTCTCTACAAAGAACAGATTAATTACATACTTACTCGCACGCATATTGACCTAGAGTCAACACGCGCGACACCAAGGTTTTAGGGGATAATATGGGTTGGGATAGCGACTTACCAGCAACAGATCAGAAACTTAGAACTCTAGCAGGAACGATTGTTCCTAACTGGAAAGCGATAGAAGAGGCAGACGAAACGTCTGGAACTCCTATCTTTCAGAGAGCTATATTGCTTGCAGACAGAACGGCAGTTGCTTCAGCAGCAGACCCGGTGGTTGTTGGTGCGACAACATACGTTTATAGCAAGCAAGATGGAGACTCTGTACAGGAGCTTTACATGAGGGACGCTGCATCAAATGCAGTCCAATGCTCTCAAGGTGGTCGTTTAGGTTCAGAAACCACAAATATCGGATTCGAATCTCTATCACCAGACAAGGGAACAAACTCCTTTGATGAGTTCAACATGGTGTCTCAGTGGGGGATATTCAGCTCAACAGGCGGTTCTATAATCTCCAAAGGAATCACATCTTCGTCTCCAGCAGCAGGTTTATATACAATAACCTTTGATGCTGCTGTGACAAGTGCTAATTACGCAGTATTCATAACACCACTAAACACATCAGGTAATCCGCACTCTGTTAAGTGGACAACCCCGACGACGACGACTTTCAAGGTTGGTATCCAAAACCAAAATACAACCTCGATAACGGGTGATTCCTTCTGTGTGATGGTAGTAGGTGGTATTGTTGCATGAGCTACCAAGCCTTTCTAATAGCACCGTTTGCCACTGGGCTTGATACAGACTTAAGTCCTTGGCTCTTACCGCAGGATGCTTTCAGCAGCATTGTAAATGGTCATATCAACCATGGTGTTATTGAAAAGAGAGAGGGTTACTCAAAGCTAGGCGACATTACCTATGATGGTGGTTCTACGCCCGGAAATAGAGTGATGGGTCTAGAGAGATACATAGATAGCGACAATGTCAAAGAGGTTATCGCTTTCGACACGAAACGTGCGAGCGCATACAACCCAACAACAATGGTTTTCGATGCCATAGATACCGCAGATATAATGACCGGCGGTGATACGGACTATATCTGGGCAGACAACTGGGCGTCTACCGCATCATCAACAGATTCAACGCTTTACAGGCTCTACTTCACCAATGGAAAGCCTTTAGCGTCTGGAAAAGACGGGATCAGATATTACAACGGAGGCTCCACAACCCTACCGTTCAATCCAACGATCAACAGCATGAATACCATTCTTGGATGCAAGTTGATCTTTGCATTCCATGACAGATTGCTGCTTCTTCATACGATTGAGGGAAACTCAACAAATGTGTATCCGCAAAGAGCAAGATGGTCTCAAGCACAGAACCCAGGAACATCAGGAGCTTTTACTGATGAATGGGATGACGCTGTAGCAGGTAAAGGCGGTTATGTAGACGCTCCAACAGGCGATCATATTATAAGCGCCCAATTCGTACAGAACAGATTGATTGTGTTCTTCACCGACAGCGTTTGGTCACTAAGTCCAACAGCTGATCCAGCGCTTCCATTCCGATGGGATAAAATCAACGATTTCAGATCGTGCGACGGTAAGATGACCACTGCGCAGTTTGATAGATATGTTCTAGCAGCAGGAATCAGGGGCATAACAGCAACTGATGGTGTTGAGACTCAGAGAATGGATGAACGTATTGAGAACTTTGTAGATGACACCATTAATAGTGGTCAATTCGATAAGGTCTTCTCCAAGAGAGACTTTGGAGAGCGGAAGCTCTGGATGCTTTACCCGTCTGAGAACTCTGATGATGCAGACGCCGCTTTGATCTACGATGAAGAGTCATCAGCATTCTCAATCTATACAATCTCGATGAATGTTCTTGGATATGGTGGAGCTGCTCAAGACTCTGACCTGGAGGACTTTGGGCAAGATACGCTTCTTGATTTTGGAGAAGCTGGCCTTAATGACTTCTATTTCGATGCAGGAGCAGAGATCTTCCTAGGAGGAGACAGGTCTGGCCAGGTATTTACCCTTGGTCTACCTGGTGATGAGGGGAACATTAACTTCGAGCTAATGTCAGCTGCATGGAACCCGTGGATGCAAGAGGGCAAGCAGTCGCAGATGGGCTACGTAGACCTTTACATTGATACCAATCAGTATACGAAACTTGAGGTCTCCTTCTTTGTAAATAACGACCCGTCATCGTACAGAACAACATATAGCGACCCGTATGCGTCGACCACGGTCAATATGCTTCCTAATCTCCTTGAAAGAGGAACGATATCCAATATCACCCAAGCCAACCCGGGTAACGTAGGGTCCAATAACCATGGATTGACGACCGGCGACAAAGTATTTATCTACGGCGTTGAGGGGATGCTATCCATTAACGATGAAGAGCTTACGGTAACAGTCGTAGATGATTCTAACTTTACAATAGGCGTGGATACGTCTGCGTACGGTGCATACACAAGCGGCGGTGTTATTACAGAACGTAAGTTCTTCTCTAGTAAAGTTTGGAAGAGAATTTATGCGGGTGGAACTGGGTATCAGCACAGAATGAAAATAGAGTCATCAGGAATCACAAAACCAGTAAGAATTCACGCATTCATGCCATGGTTTAAGCCGAGAGGACAAAGGCCAATATGACCCTTCCAACAACTACAATTCTACCTCTACATAGTGAAAAGATTAAAGAAGGTGGCGCTCCTCTTGATGCGTATATGCGCGAGCTTGTCTTCAGCCTTCAGAGACAGTATGAAGATATGGCTCATGCTATCAATGGAGATACCAAACGTAGCGTAGATGTGGGTAATGTACAGTGGAAGCCGGTACTAAGAGATTCTGCCAACTCAGCCACAACATTTACTTATGATCACCAGGTTGGAAGAGTTCTTAGAAAAGGCATCATGGTAGACCTTTGGTTTGATATTAAGTGGACCGCGGCCACAGCAACCGCAGGAAATATGTATATTGATCTGCCATATAAAGTAGCAGTAACAGAACAAAAACCGTTTGTCGGAATAGTGCAACCATCAGGGTTTGCCTTTACAGCCGGCACAGACTGCGTGGCTAATGCACAGTCCAATACCTATATTCTAGATATCTACAACACGGGTAATGGAACAACAAGTGCAAGCCAGGGGTCGGTATCAGCGGGACAACTTATAGGATATATACGATATGCCGGACAAAGACTCGAAAGAGATTGATTTTGACAGCCTAAGATTTATCAGAATCTTTACTCCAATGCATATTCCAAAAGAACTTATTGAACAAGTGAGGGATAGGGAATATAGTGTTGAGGACTGGTACAAATACCAAGAAGTTATTTGTCTAAGACAGACGGATGCGGGGCCGCAGCTAAACCCTTTATCCCTACTTTACGTTATAGCTGATGATATGAACCGGGTTGTTGGGATGTTATGGTGCGAGATAGACGCTCTAAGTAAAGCTTTAATCATACAGATATTCTCAATGGATAAAAGTTATTGGAGTCGTGGAAAAGCAGTATCTCTTGTTGCATCCAAAGCCAAAGAAGTAGCTAAAGAATGCGATCTGAAAAGGATTGTTTGGCAAACAAACTATCCTAAACATAGTGAGAGATACGGATTTAAAAGATCTAAAACAATACAGATGGAATATCATCAGGAGGAAGAGAATGGGGAAGTGGACAGGGAGTACAAAACAGGTGGGAAATGCTCCATTGGGGACTCAGCAGCAGATGGACTACCTGAACCAAGCACTACAGAGTCTGGGGCCGGATGCGCAGCAAGCATTCCAGCAGTTTCTGCAGCCGTATGATCAGGATCAGTTTCAAAATCTATTTCAGCAGTCTTTTGTAGATCCAGCGATGATGCAGTTTGAGCAGCAAGTTCTCCCAGCTATACAGCAAAGATTTGGAGATGCTAACGCCGGTTCATCTTCAGCTCTAAACCAAGCGCTTGGACAATCCGCTGCTGATCTTAGTACTATGCTAGGTGGGCAGATGGGTCAGTTTAGGCAGGGCGAGAAGACAAATCAGCTGCAAGCGCTTAACCTTCTTGGCAACATGTCAGGTCAGAAGGTACAAGATCCTATTATTCAGCAAAAGCAAGGAATACTTGGACCGTTAATTGGTGCAGGTGGACAAGCAGCCGGTGCATGGCTTGGCGCATAGTAATTAAAGGAGAATGATATGCCAATATTAGTCGGAGACACTTCCGGAATAGCACAGGGAATCTCTACAGCTGGAGGGGCGCTTGCTGGTGCTTTGGAGAAGAGGGCTGAGAGGCGCTTGTTAGGACAGCAAAAGCAGCAAGAGCAAGAACAGAAACAGAAGGGGATGACAG
>TARA_R110000868_G_scaffold1253_4_pt1 | contig 18280 bp, 12 predicted proteins | sample TARA_R110000868 | Tara Oceans TARA_R110000868 (sample SAMEA4397489) | marine metagenome | biome: Polar Biome; feature: [SRF] surface water layer (ENVO:00010504); material: water (ENVO:00002006), including particulate matter (ENVO:01000060) such as... | depth 5 m | reverse complement strand
CGAACGCGGCAAGCCGGTCCGACAGCAGCAGGAAATGCTTGGCCTCCTCGTCGAGTACGGTCAGCCAGTCGTTGTAGAAATCCATCGGCATCCCGGCATCGGGGAACCGGACCAGAATATCGGCGGCAAGGTCGATGGCGTTGAGTTCGATATGGGCCAGCGCATGCAGCAGCGCGATGCGCCCGGCCTCGGATTGCGCCTTGCCGCGGCGCGGCATGTCGCGGGGCCGCAGCAATTCCGGTTTTGCGGGCCGCTTCGGGCGGTCCCGCGGTGCGGCGCGCCCGATATCGGGAACGACACCGGCCTGCCAGTCCGCTGCAACGGCCCGGGCGGCGCCGGCCTTGGCCGCCGCGTCGGCGGTGCCGAGGACACCGACGACCCGGTCGGACAGGGTCTGCGTCACGCGACAGCCGCCGCCAGCACCTTTTCGACATGGCCTTTAACCCGCAGGTTCCGCCAGACCTCGACAATTTTGCCCTTCTCGTCGATCAGAAAGGTCGAGCGCACGATCCCCATATAGGTCTTGCCGTAGTTCTTTTTTTCCTGCCACACGCCATAGGCTTCGCAGATCGCGCCGTCTTCGTCGCTGATCAGGGTGAACGGCAGGTCGTGCTTGGCCTTGAACTTGTCATGGCGTTTCACGCTGTCCTTCGAAACGCCGACGATTTCCACGCCCAGTTTCGCGAAGTCCCCAATGGCGTCGCGAAACCCCTGCGCTTCCGTCGTGCAGCCGGGCGTGTCGTCCTTCGGGTAAAAATACAGAACGACCTTCCTGCCCTTAAGACTGCTGAGCGACAGCGTTCCGCCGCCATCCGTAATTCCCTTAAAGGCAGGCGCGGTGTCGCCGGTATCGAGACTCATCTTCATGTTTCCTCATAGAATTCGTGGTGGGTTGTCAGGATAGCCGACTGACGGGCGATAGAAAACGCAGGGGGCGGACAGAAACATCCCGCGGCTCACTGCCAGGGGCGATCAATTGCCGCTGGCCAACCGAAATGGCCTATGACACATAATACAGGCGTTTTCACCGGTTCCCCCGCCGTTCCACCCGTGGCCAGCCGATAATAATCACCGATGGTTTTCAACTCATACACATTCGTTGTTTTTCTGGCCGTCGTAATCGGATTCCATTACTCGCCGTTCTCGTGGCGGGCGAAGAAGGTAATGCTCATCGTTGCGAGCTATCTTTTCTATGCGGCCTGGAACCCGCCCTTCGTTCTTATTCTGGTTTTTTCAACGATCGTCGACTGGAATCTGGCACAGCGAATATTCCACGCGACATCGGAATCGCGCCGAAAATTCTATCTGATCTGCAGTCTGTCCGTGAATCTCGGGGTACTTGGATTTTTCAAATATGGCGGGTTTCTGCTCGATAATTTCGAGAAAACCCTCCACCAGGCAGGCGTGAATTACCAGGCGCCGGCGATGGACATCATCCTGCCTGTCGGTATCTCGTTCTATACGTTCCAGACCCTGTCCTACAGCATCGACGTCTACAGACGCCGCCTGGACCCGTGGCATTCGTTCACCGATTACGCGCTGTTTGTGACCTTCTTCCCGCAGCTGGTCGCGGGACCCATCGTCCGCGCCCGCGATTTTCTGTATCAGACGATTGAGCCGAAGGTCGCGAGCATGAAGCACATGTCCTGGGGGTTCTCGCTGATCGTGCTCGGCCTATTCCAGAAGATCGTTCTCGCCGACGGTCTTTTCGCCCCGGTTGTCGAGAAAGTATACGACAGCACGCAGGTCGTCTCGCCGCTTGCAGCGTCCATCGGCACGATAGCGTTCGCCGGACAGATATTCTGCGATTTCGCCGGCTATTCCACGGTCGCCATCGGCGTCGCCATGTGTCTCGGCTTCGCGTTTCCGGACAATTTCAGGTTTCCCTACGCGGCAATCGGATTCTCCGATTTCTGGCAGCGCTGGCACATATCCCTGTCGAGCTGGCTGCGCGATTACCTCTATATCGGCCTCGGCGGGAACCGGCATGGCACAGTCAGGACATACCGCAACCTGATGCTGACAATGCTGCTGGGCGGATTATGGCATGGTGCCAGCTGGAACTTTGTCGTCTGGGGGGGCCTGCATGGGCTCTATCTCGTCCTCGAGAGAGCGGCGGTCGCGCTTGTCGGGGCATGGCCCGGCTGGAAGACGTTTGCCGGGCAGATATTCCTGTCCTTCGTCACGTTTTTCCTGGTCTGCCTCGCCTGGGTTTTCTTCCGGGCGCCGAGTTTCGACAAGGCCTTCGAGATCGTCGCGGCGGGGTTCTTTCTGAATCCGGTGCGCGAAGTCTATGTATCTCTGGCGGATTCACTGACCGTTCTGGCGCTCATGGCCGCCCTGATGATCGCCCACAGACTGTTACGAAATACGACGCTTGAGGACGCCGCATCCCGTATCCCCGCTTCCATCAGAGGCATCGTTCTCGGCATCATGCTGACACTGATCGCCCTTTCACCGGGAGAAGACCGTGCCTTCATCTATTTTCAGTTTTGAACGCGCGCCCGACGGGCATGCCGGCAGAACCCTGCTTTGCGCGGTCGCGGTCGCTGCCGTCCTGCTGGTCGGGGTCGAATCATTCCTGCGGAGCGAGGGCGGAGCCCCCAGCGTTCCCCTGTCCAAGAGCCTGATGACGGCCAATCTCGACGGCGGCCTTTCCAACCCGGATCCGCGCACGACGCTGATACTGGGTGCGTCCCGCATCCGCACCGGATTTTCGTCCCGGGTTTTTGCCGAACATACCCGGCAGGCGCCGCTCTACTATTTAGCCACCGCGGGCGAATCACCGCTCGCAATGCTCGTTTTCCTCGCCGAGAAGACGAAATTTTCAGGAAAACTAATCGTCTCCATGAACGCAAATTCGCTTTCGGGCGCGTCCATGAACGAACAACAATATATTGTCCGGTATTTCGAGGATGAATGGAACTGGAACAACCGGATGAACCACATCATCGGAGCCCGTGTTTCATCCAGCGTCGTGATCCGCCAGGAAAACTACGCGATCTCCAACGTCCTGCGATCCGTGATAGACCTGAATAAGACTCCACCCATCCCATATTGGCGCCGCAATTCCCCCAGCGGAGAGACGTTCTACGATTTTTCCCTTATCGACGACGGGTCGGTCCTCGTGCCGCCTGCCCTATCGACGGGCGCTGCTGAGCCCGCCGACACCGCCTGGGAGCAAAACCTCGCGCACTTTAACAAAGCGGTCTCGCGGCTGACGGCCAGGGGCGCACAAATCGCGCTGGTCCGTTTTCCGACGTCGGGCAACTGGTGGCTGAACGATCAGCGCCAATGGCCGAGAGACAGCTTCTGGGACCGCATCGCGGTATCGACCGGAGCGATCAAGATACATTTCCGTGACGTCCCGTCCATGACGCGGTTTACTCTGCCCGACTCGTCGCACCTCGACCGCCGCGACAGGGATGCCTTTACGCGAATCCTTCTGAACGAGCTCGACGCGGCGGGGATGACCTGGCGCAAATAGGCCGCTTCCGCGCTACTTCAGCGTATTGAACCGCTCGAGCACAGCCTGGCGCGATGTCGCCGCGACACCTGCGTGATACCCGTCCTTGTAGGTCATGGAAAAATTGTGTCCTGCACCGTCATGCACGACAATGTCGGCGTTTTCGTGGCCGGCATAGGCGGCGCGGATTTTGTCCACCGCGTCCATCGGCACGACCGGATCGGCGGCCCCGAAATGAAAGCTGACCGGGCAGGATTTCGGCGGCATCTGGTTCAGATGCTCTTCGATCATCGTGCCGTGGAACGCGCCGGCAGCGTCGGCGCCGAACCGCGCCGCCGCGACATGGGCGTAGCGTCCGCCGAAGCAAAAGCCCAGAACGGCGACCTTGCCGTTGCAGCGCGGGTTGGCGCGCAGGTCTTTCATCAGGTCTTCGACATCCTTGAACCCCTGGTCGACGTCAAACGCATTATAGCGCCCGAACGCCTTTTCCATGTCGGCGGTGGGGCCCGGCATCACGCGCCAGAAAATATCCGGCACCGAGACGACGAACCCGTCCGCCGCCCAGGCATCGGCGAGCTCCTTCATTTCATCGTCGATCCCGAAGATCGCGGTGATCAGAAGTATCCCCGGCGCGCTGCCGGCGCCTTCCGGCTCGCTGAGGTATCCGGTGAAGGTCTCGTTGTCGCGGGTCGTATAGGTGATATCCCTGCCTGGCATTTTGGTCTCCGTTTCTTGGGTTTGGATCACGAGTCGGGTGATCGGAAAATCGCGTCGTAGTGTCCGATGGTCTGAGCCGCCGATTGCTGCATTGTTTGCGTCAGCGCGTCGAAGTCAACCGCCCCGCAGGCGCGGACGATCGCGGATTTCAGCGCCGGCGCCGCGCTTGCCGGATCGAATCGCCCTTCGACGGTCAGACGCAATATCCCCTGCAGGTTCCGCCACAGGATCGTCGCCGACATAAGGTCCGACGCAACGTCTTTTTCAATCAGCCCATGTTCGCCGGACGCTTTCAGCACGGATGCCGTATCACGCGCCAGAATTTCTGGGACTTCCGCCCCGTAGCGGAGCTGCAGGTACTGGGCAATGAATTCGATATCGACCAGTCCGCCGCGCAGGTGCTTGACCGACCAGACGTCGTCAGTGCCGTGTTCCTTGTGCAGGCGGCCGCGCATTTCCGCGACCTCGGATGCCAGCTTTTCCGGATCGCGCGGCGTCGTCAGCACATCGCGCATTACCTTATCGAAACGCGCACCCAGGTCGCCCCCGGCGCAGATGACGCGCGCGCGGGTCAGCGCCTGCCGCTCCCAGGTCCACGCGTCGGTCTGCTGGTACTTGATAAACGCTTCGAACGCCGAGGCGATCGGTCCCGCCTCGCCCGCCGGACGCAGCCGCATATCGACCTCGTAGAGCTTTCCTTCGCCGGTCGGCGCCGTGATTGCGCCGATAAACCGCTGACACATCCGGGTATAGTACTGTCCGGGCGACAGCGGTTTGCGGCCGTCGGACTGGGTCGTCTCCGGCGGACAGTCATAGATGAACATCAGGTCGAGATCCGAACCGACGGTCATCTCGCGGCTGCCCAGTTTGCCGAAGGCGATCACCGCCACCATGCCGCCGGGTACCGTCCCGTGATCTTCCTCGAATGTCCGCTCGATTTCGGGCAGCAGCGCGCTCAGACAGGAATCCGCGACGTCTGACAACGGCGCCGATGCCTCGACCGGAGACAAACGGCCGCGCAGCATATGTGCGCCGACCTGGAACACTTTGTCGTTGGCCCAGCGGCGCTGAATATCGAGAAAATCCTGAAAATCGGGCGCCTGCTCGCAGGCCTCGGCAAGCTCGGCCGCCATTTCGTCGGCGCCCGGCACGAAATCGAAGAAGTCCCGGCTGAGAACGCCGTCGAGGAGGATCGGATAGCGGCTGAGCCAGCCCGCGAGTTTCGGCGCGGCGCCCATGATTTCGGCGACAAGGTCCAGCAATCCCGGGTGTGCGGTGAACAGCGAAAACAGCTGTACCCCCGCGGGCATGCCTTCGAGAAATTCGTTAAAGCGTCGGAACGCAAGGTCGGGATTCGGCGATGTCGCAATCGCCTCGAGGATCGACGGCACCAGTTCGGTGAGCAACTCCCGCGCGCGCGTGCTGCGCATCGCCCGGTACCGTCCGGTGTGCCAGACCCGGACCATCGCCGATACGGCAGCCGGTTCCCCGAACCCCATCTCCGACAACGTCTTCAGCGTATCGGGATCGTCGTCGGTTCCGGTAAAGACAAGATTGCCCGGCCCCGAAAGATCGCCGTCATCCTCGAACAGGGCGGCATAGTGCTTTTCGACGATCCGCAATTGAACGAGAAGATCGGCCGTAAACGCATCGACGACGCCATAGCCGAGGAATTCGGCGAACCGGGTAAGCCCCGCGTCGTCGTCGGGCAATTCATGGGTCTGGCGGTCGTCGATCATCTGCAGCCGGTGTTCCACCCGGCGATGGAATGCATAGGCGGCCGTGAGGTCGGACAGAGCTTCCGCCGTCACGTGACCGGCCGCCGTGAGTCGGCCGATCGCATCGATCGTTCCGCGCACCCGCAGGTCCGGGTCGCGCCCGCCCCAGATGAGCTGCTGTGTCTGGGCGTAGAATTCTATCTCGCGAATCCCGCCGCGCCCGAGCTTGATATTGTGTCCTGCCACGGCAATCTCCGCGCCGCCACGATGGGCATTGATCTGGCGCTTGATGGACTGGATGTCCTGGATCGCCGCAAAATCGAGGGACCGCCGCCACATAAACGGGCGCAGGATATCGAGGAATGCGTAACCGGCCTGTTCGTCCCCCGCGACCGGACGCGCCTTGATCATGGCCGCCCGTTCCCAGTTCTGCCCGACGCTTTCATAGTACAGTTCGGCGGCAAGTACCGAGATCGCCGGCGGCGTTGCTCCCGGGTCGGGGCGCAGGCGGAGATCTGTGCGGAACACGTAGCCATCCCGCGTGCGCTCATCCATCAGTGCAACCAGGTTGCGGGCAAACCGGGTGAACAGATGCTGCAGCCCGCCATCGCCGATATACGGCACCGAGTCCTGATCGAAGAGCACGATCAGATCGATATCGCTGGAATAATTCAGTTCCCGCGCCCCGAGCTTTCCCATGCCGAGGACAATCAGCCCGCTATCCGCCTCCGGGTCGTCGGGATTCGGCAGCGCGAGGGCGCCGCTATCGTGCAACTGACGCAGAAGGTGGCGGCAGCACGCGCGCAGCGCGGCGCAGGCGAAATCCGACAACGCCCCTGTCACCGCCTCGAGGGACCATATATTCGCGATATCGGCCATGCCGATGCTCAGCGCGGCCCGGCGTTTGGCGACGCGCAGACGGCGTTTGACCTGATCGGTCGTCTCGCCCGCCAGGGCCGACCGGTCGTCGGCCGATTCCAGCGCTTCTGCAAAGGCCGCATCGGGGCCTGATTCCAGAAGACGGCGGGCAAATTCCAGATCGGAAATCATGCACTGGCTCAGAAACGGACTGTTTCCGAACACGGCGCCGAGCAGGGCCGCGCCGGACGGGTCCGCCAGCGCCGATTCTGCGAAGCTGCGCAGGTCGTCGTCGCCGCTGCGGGCCGCCGCTTCCTGCCAGCGCTGGCGATGGACGTCGTCCTGTTCGGCATTTCCGGCGACAGGCAGAATATCCGTGCCTTTGCCCCAAATTTCAGCGAAAAGTGTCAATTGAAACGTTCCAAACCTGCCTGAATTCCCGCACACTGCGGATATGGCCACACAAGGTCAAGAACGCCTCTCGATTAACCGCTCACGGCGCCTATGGACCACGGATGATCCGCAGAACATCGATTGTTTGCCTCGAAGTCGTATGTGGCATTCTGGTGGTGACGGGCCTGCTCGTCGCCGGTTCCGCATGGCGGCTGTCCCAGGAACCGGTTTCGATACGGTTTCTCCTGCCCTATGCCGAAGACCTCCTGCAACGGCAGGACACCCGGTTCCGCGCCGAACTGGACGATCTGATCCTGACATGGGCCGGCTGGGAACGCGCACTCGATGTCCGGGCGCTGGGTGTGCGGCTCCACGAAAAGAACTCGGCGCAGCCGGTCGCCAGAGTTGGCGAGGTCTCCCTGACGTTGAGCGCCCGCGCCCTGATCGACGGCAAGGTCGCACCGACCAGCCTTGAGATTATCCGGCCCCGAATCCGCCTCGCCCGCAGTGAAAACGGCGACCTGGAAATCGATGTGCGGGACGCCGCAAGCCAGGCGGATACCGCATCGAGCGGAGACGGACGTATCCTGACACTGCTGCTGAACGAACTGTCCGGGCCGGCCCAGCCCGGGAGCAGCCTGCGCTATCTCAACCGGATCAGCGTCGTGGGCGCCGCCCTGCGGCTTGAGGACCGGCAGATGAATATCAGCTGGGGGGCCCGGCATGCGGATATCACCCTGGAGCGCGCGGCTTCCGGTCTGCGGACGACTTTCGACCTCGATATCGACCTGCGCACATCGCGGCCGGAGATTCATGGCACCGCGGCGTTCGACAGCAATGCCGGGCTCGTCGATGTTCTTTTTACTTTCAGCCGTCTCAACCCTGGGATCGTCGGCCAACGGTTCGAAGCGCTCGCGGGCCTGAAGGCGCTGACGACGGAACTCGACGGCAAGGTGGATATCCAGGTCGATCTGGACGGCGATATCAAACGGGCGGAAGTCGAGATCGCGGGCTCCGCGGGGTCGCTGACCCTGCCCGAAATCGATGCGCCGCCCTTCGCCTTCCGAAAAATATCTTTTACGGGAGACGTCAACCGCAATCCGGACCAGTTGAAGATCGGAAAACTGGAAGTGGATATGGACGACTTCACGTTAGAACTCGCCGGCGTGGTCACCCGTGTCGGAGATATCGCGGCGATCAATGCCAGCGTCAACATTCCCTCGATGAAGGCGGACAGCCTTCGGAAGTACTGGCCGCCGGGCACGGGCGGCGGCGCCCGCGCCTGGGTGCTGACCAACATGCGGGGCGGAACATACACCGGCACGACCGCCAGCCTGACTGCGCGCGTCCCGCTCAACGGCGAGAATGCCGGCGGGATGACCGTGGATTCGATCAACGGCCGGATGAATATCGCCGACATCACCATCGACTATCTGAACCCGCTGCCGCCCATAACCGGGGGCAACGCAACGGCGACGTTCAGCGATACGCGTTTCGATTTCGCGGTCCAGTCCGGCGCCATCGGCGAATTGTGGCTGGAAGACGGTGCGGTCAATATCACCGGCATCGGCAGCAAAGAGGAAAAATTGTCGGTAAGCGCATTTATCCGGGGGCCCGTCCGGCCGGCACTCGACCTGGTCGCCCATCCGAGACTCAATCTGCTGTCGAAAGTCGGCCTGACCACGGATGGCGCCGCCGGCATGCACGCCACCAAACTGCTTATCGAGTTCCCGCTTCTCGAAGCCCTGAAAGCCGAAGAGGTCCGTGTCGATGCGACCGCCAACATTATCAACCTTGCGCTCGCCGACGTCCTGAAGGGAAAGGGCGTTTCCGACGGAACGGTGGCGCTGACCATCAGCAACGACGGAATGACGGCGAAAGGGACGGCGAAATACGCGACCAAACCGGTGCGCTTCGAATGGAAACAGGATTTCAGCGGCCGCCAGGACGTCGTGATGCGCGTCGCCGGCGAAGCAACCGCCGACGCCGAGATACGCGACCTGTTCGATGTTTATCGCCGGGACCTCGTCGAAGGACCCGTCTCCGTCAATTTCGTCTTCGAAGACCGCCGCGACGGGACGGAAAGCCTGTCCGCGGGCATCAATTTCACCGCCGCAAAATTCTCCCTGCCGAGCTTCGAATGGGCGAAGCTGCCCGACCGCGAAGCCACGGCGGAAGTTACCGTTCTGATGAAGGACGGACAGGTCACGTCGCTGCCGGTTTTCCGCATCGAAGCCGGCGTATTCCGCGCGGCCGGCAAACTTGAACTAAGCGCCGGCGCGCCGGGAACCGGACCGGTGCTGGAGAAAATCGACCTCGACCGCTTCATTCTGGGGCCGACGTCTTTCGCGGCGAAAATCCGCCGGGCGCCGGACCGGTCTCTCCTGATCGACATCGACGGCTCGGGGTTCGACGCCGCTCCCTTTATCAGCCAGGACCTCGGCGGCATCGACGCGCCGGAATTGCCGGCGCTACGGCTGACCGGCAAGTTCGGCAAATTCTGGATCGGTACCGGCGCGCCGACCAACAACGTCCGGTTGGACCTGCAACGCAATGCCGAAAACTGGCGCCGGATTGTCGTCGAGGGCGAATTGCCGGCGGGCGGGAAAGCGATCTCGGTGAAGATGCTGCCGACCGCCGACGGCCACAATCTGTCGGTCTATTCCGCGGATGCTGGTTCGTTGCTCAAGGCCATGGACGTAACCGATACGATCCGCGACGGCTCGATCGAAATTACCGGACAACGGAAAGGCGGCGCCGCAGCCGCCTGGCGCGGGACCGCAGAAATGAAACGTTTCCGGGTCGCCGACGCCCCGGGGTTCGCCCGTCTTCTGACAATCGCGTCGCTTACCGGGATCAATGACACGATCAGCGGTAAAGGTATCAGCTTCGACCGGCTCAGCTTCCCCTTCACGTTCGACAACGATATCGCCACCATCAGCGAAGCGCGCGCCGTCGGGTCCGAGCTGGGGATTACCGCGACCGGCACGGTGGACTTCAGCCAGGATGCGATCGACATCAGGGGCACGATCATTCCGGCCTATACGATCAACAGCCTGCTGGGAAACATCCCGCTGATCGGAACGATTCTTACCGGCGAAAAAGGCGGCGGTATTTTTGCCGCGTCCTACACAGTAAACGGTCCGGTCGAAAAGCCCGAAATGTCGGTCAACCCGCTTTCCGCCCTCGCGCCGGGGTTCCTCCGCAACCTGCTCAGCGGCAGCGGTACCAGCCCCACCGACGGGCAAACACCAGACCAGGAAGAACGCTCGCGGGAGGAGAACGCGCAGAAACCGACGGCCCAGTGACGAAAACCCGCTCTTCATTCGCTGACCCGGCACCTATCGTTTTCAGCCCGGTATCGTGCTACAGCAAAGCGGCGGTCTGCCTGCCCTGCAGGGTCTCTGGCACACGACAATAACAAGAAACGGACAGGAAACGGTCAATGGAATTCGGCGTATTCGACCATCTAGATGCCAGCGGGCGAGCTCTCCACGACTATTACGAGGACCGCCTCCGGCTCGTCGAGCTGTTCGACAGATCGGGATTTCGCGGCTACCACGTGGCGGAACACCATTCGACGCCGCTCGGCATGGCGCCGTCGCCGACGGTCTTCCTGTCCGCGGTTGCCAGCCGGACGAAAAGGCTTCGCTTCGGGCCGCTGGTCTTCGCCCTGCCGCTGTACCACCCGCTGCGCCTGGTGCAGGAAATCTGCATGGTCGACCAGATCAGCAGGGGACGGCTCGAAATCGGGTTCGGCCGCGGCGCATCGCCGATCGAAGCATCCTATTTCGGCAACGACCACGCCCAGGCCGAAGAGACCTATCGCAATTCGCTCGACCTGATCCTGTCGGCCCTCAAAACCGGTAGCATGGACGGACGGGACACCTTCCATGGCCATGACGATATTCCGCTTCTCGTCGAGCCCTATCAGAAACCGCATCCACCGCTGTGGTACGGCGTTCATTCGACGGAAAGCGCCGATCGCGCCGCCCGCATGGGCAGCAATATCGTCAGCCTCGATACCGCAGAGGAAACCCGCGCATTCGCAGACCGGTTCCGCGATGTCTGGAGCGAACTCCACGGAAATACCAAGCCGGTGCCGCTCATCGGTCTCGGGCTGTTCATTTTCGTCGCCGATGACGACGATACGGCACTGCGCATCGCACGGCGCGCCTACCCTGTCTGGCATGAAAGTTTCGACTGGCTGTTCCGCCGTCACAATACGCCGCTGCCGCGCCACCAGCGCCCTGCCGATTTCGACAGCATGGCGGCCCAGGGCCGCGCGATCGCCGGGTCGCCGGAAACGGTCGCCGCGTTTCTCGAAGACCGCCTCAGCGTTTCCTCGGTCAGCTACCTGGTCGGCCAGCACGTGTTCGGCGACCTGACACCGGCAGAAGCCACCCGCTCGGTAGAGCTCTTCGCATCGGACGTCATGCCGGCACTGCAGGCCCGTTTTCCCTCCTCGACACAACCGCATGAAAAGGACTGATCATGGAAATAAGAAGAGTCGTCACCGGCCATAACCCCCAAGGCGAATCCTGCGTGATGATCGACGACAACGCAGCCAACGCCACATCCCGGCGGCCCGGGCACGATTCACGCCTGATCTGGCACACGGATTCGTCCCCTGCGAAATTCATGGGCACACGGGACGAAGGCGCGGCATCGGTCGGCCGCCCACCGCCACCGAACGGGTCCATTTTCAGGGTGTTGGAAATCCAGCCCGGCGTCACTGCCGAGCCGCACGCGACGGAAACGATCGACTACGCCGTCGTTATTTCGGGCGAGATGGACATGGAGCTCGATACCGGTTCCGTCACGCTCCGCGCAGGCGACGTGCTCGTCCAGCAGGGGACGAAACATAACTGGATCAATCGCGGTACCGAGCCCTGCCGGTTCGCGGTCGTACTGATCGACGGCGACCGGAGCCTTACGGACGATGCCCCCGGCCAGCCCTGACGAGCAGCAGCCGCTGCCGATACAATACCCTCGCCGGCAACCTCGGGACAGGCAGCGTCTCTGCCGGCGGACAGCGCCGCTGTATATGCAGTCTCGGGAAAACGGACATCCGGACATTGCCGATCGGGCCCGCTATTGCGGACGCACGGGCAAATAACCTGCACCGAAAAAACCGATTTGAGAATCATAGAAAAGAACGATTAAAAACAAAAACACAAGCACGCTTAAAAAACACAATGCTCAAATCTTACATCTGCAATAATATGCGGATCTATTTACAAATACATTCAAATTATAAACCTCTTATTATTCCATATACATTCCTGTAATTTTACTTGGAAGCGAATAAAATAAAAATATAATACGAATACATTTTAGCTGTGATATCCAACAATTTACCATCAAAGCCAATTCGTTAACAAATTGTTTACCATTCACAGCTTGAATGTCATGTGGATATCTCTGTCCGCTGGAAGACCTTAACAGGAAGGACCCATCATGAGCATTCGTCGCATCACTGCCGGTTTTGCCACGGCTATCTTCGGCACAATAGCGGTCGCGTCAATGGCGGGCCAGGCAGATGCCGCAGCAAAGAAGTGTCTGTTCGTCTCTTCCTATCACAAGGGATACGCACACTCCGACGATATCGAAGCGGGTCTCAAGACCTCACTGAAGGGTCATTGCGAAGTCCGGCAGTTCGACATGGATACCAAAAGGCGCAGCTCCACCGAGGCCAAGAAAGCCAGCGCGCTGGCGGCAAAGGCAATCATCGAATCGTGGAAGCCCGACATCGTCATCACCGCCGATGACAATGCCGTCAAATATCTCATTGAGCCGTTTTACAAGAACAAGACGCTGCCATTCGTGTTTTGCGGGCTGAACTTTACGGCGGCGGAATACAACCTTCCCTACAAAAACGCGACGGGCATGATCGAAGTGGCACCGGTCGGCGCCATGATCGACCGGGCCGCGAAGATCGTCCCCAAATTCCAACGGGCGTTTTACGTCGGCGCCGACATTCTGAGCGAAACCAAGAACCTCAAACGCTTCCAGATTGCCGCGAAGAAAAAAGGGTTCAAGCTCGACTTTGCGCTCGCCGCCACGACGGAAGAATGGGTAAAAGCCTATGCCCGCGCGCAGGAGTACGATCTCGTCATCGTCGGCTCGCGGAACGGAATAAAGAACTGGAACCACGACATGGCGGCCGCCGCCGTCATGAAAGGGACCCGCAAGCTCAGCGTGACCAATCACGGGTGGATGATGCCCTATACGATCCTCGGCATGACCAAGGTTTCCCGCGAACAGGGCGAATGGGCGGGAAAAACCGCCGTCCGCATTCTTGGCGGGCTGGAAATTGCAAACATTCCGGTTGTTCCGAACCGTCAGCGCGACATCTGGATCAATAACGAAATCCGCGCTGCCGCCGGGGTTCCCCTGCCCCAGAGCATCATGCGCAAAGGGAAGAAGATTGCCGCACTCACGCAGTAGTCATACTGCCCGAATGCTTTTCGGAACGCTCTTCAAGCCCTGGGAATTTCTTCTCTTCGGTCTCGTGAGCGTATGCGCCTGCACGACCCTTGGCGGCGTTACCGCATGGATGGATATCGACGACGCCAAGAAAGCCTTCAACCGCGAAGTCGATACGATCCAGCACGAACTGGCGCAACGGTTCGGCAGCGCCGAAGCGGTGCTCACGTCGCTTACCGGCCTGCAACAGGCGAGCGACGACTTTAACAAGCACCAGTTCGGCGCATTATCCCGCGAACTGCTGACGGCCTATCCCTATATTCGCACGATTTCGGAAATCGGCACCGTCTCCCGGGACGAGCGCCCGGCATTCGAAGAAACCATGCAGAATGACGGGTTCCTGAACTTTCGGATTACCGAAGGCAGCATGGGCGGCACCCGGGTTCCGGCTGCAGACCGTGCTGTTACGATGCCGATCCGGCTGTTCGAGCCCCTCGATCCGGAATTCGCCGGCCTTATCGGTTTCGATATCCAGTCCGACCCCGCGCTCTCGGCGGCCGTGAAAGAGGCAATTACGACGGGCAAAGTTATCGCCTCGGATCCCGTCACGCTGCCGAATGTGCCGACCGGTTTTTTCGCGTTCAAGGCCTATTATCTCGGACACGTCGCTCCCACGACACCGGCCGAAAGAAAAGTTCAACTGAGCGGTATTGTTGCGCTGTATCTGCGCCCGGACCTTCTCTTCGACGCGCTGGTCAAGCCCGGGCAAAGAATGGGAATGCGCCTGCTGAGCCAGCCGGGGCCCCGGAATAACGCACAGTTCCGGCCGCTCGCGGAGAAAACCAGAATTCTCCTCGACCGGCCAACCCCCAACCCGGAGGGAATTGCCGGAATCCTGAAACCGTTCGTCGCCCGCGCGCCGATCGAGCAACAGGGGCAGCTCTTCACCCTGGAGGTCACACATTATCCGAAGCTGAGCGCTATCAAGGTCGGTCCCGTCATACTTCTGATCCTGATTGCCGCTGCCGCCTGCACGCTCGGGTTTCTCGTGCTGCGCAAGCATCGTATCGGGTTGCTTCAACAGCGCGAAGCAGATGCTGTGCTTCGCGAAAGCCGCGAACAGTTCCGCGACTATGCCGAGGTCGCATCGGACTGGTACTGGTCGACCGACAAGGACCTCAAATTCGATTATGTCTCACAGCAGGTCACGGCGGCGACCGGCCTCCGGCCCGAAATCATGATCGGGCGGGACCAGGCCACGATGGCCGATAAAATCATCTCGTCCCCGCAAGATCGCGCCAAGATCGAAGCCCATCTCGACGACCTCGCCCATGCCCGGTCATTCCGGGATTTTATTCGCCACTACGTCGGCAAGGACGGCAAAAAACAGTGGTGGTCGATCAGCGGAAAGCCGGTTTTCGATCACACGGGCACGTTCAAGGGATATCGGGGTACCGGCAGGAACATCACTGCCGCCATCGAAGCGCGCGAGGACCTGTTGCGTTCGAAAGAAGAAGCCGAACTCGCCAACCGGGCGAAGTCCGAATTCATCGCAAATATGAGCCACGAATTACGGACCCCGCTGAATGCGATTATCGGTTTTTCCGGTCTGTTGCAGCAGGAACCGTTCGGCCAGCTGGGGCACGAGAAATATCGCGAATATTCAACGGACATCCGGGAATCGGGCGAACACCTCCTGTCGCTTATCAACGACATCCTCGATCTCGCAAAAGTGGAGTCCGGCAACGCCGATCTCTACGAAGAAGACGTCGATTTCGCCAAGCTCGTCCGGTCCATCGAAGTGATCATGCAGCACCATATCGCCGAACGCGATATCGATTGCGCGATAATTATCCCCGAAGACCTGCCCCTGATCCGTCTGGACGAGCGCAAGGTTAAACAGGTTCTGATGAACGTGATGAGCAACGCCATCAAATTCTCGGCTGCGGGCGGCAAGGTAACTGTCGAGGCATCGATCGCCCCGGATAAACAGTTCGTCTTCCAGGTCCGGGACACAGGTATCGGCATGTCCGAAGAAAACATCCCGATGGCCTTTGCCAAATTTCGGCAGATCGACAGCGCCCTGAACCGGGAATACGAAGGTACCGGACTTGGCCTGCCCCTGGCGCGCGGCCTGACCGAACTGCATGGCGGAACGATAGAGATCGAAAGCAAGCTCGGACACGGTACCGCCGTCACCATCCGCTTGCCGGCCTCCCGCGTCATCAGCGCGACGGTCGATGAGGCGCCCGAAGAAGAAGCCTCCGGAACCGTTTCTCAACCGGTCAGCCCGGCCCTCGGAAATATCATGATTGCCGTTTGACCGGCGACAGTCGCGGATACCTCCCCTCGGTGCACGCTTTCAGTACTTGAATAATAGTGCCGCGCCGCTCACCAGCAGCAGCCCGCTTATCAGGCGGGTAAACACACTGGGCGACAGCGTCGAATGCACCCTGCCGCCGAGAAACAGCGCAATCGCGACGATCGGCAACGCGCATGCGATATAGATCAGGGCGGTGCGGTCGAAAAAGCCGAACATCGCGTATCCGCCCAGCCGGATTCCGCCATCGATGAGAAAATTGGCGGCAAACGTTGCTCGCAGCGCGCTTTTGTCGAGCCCCCGCAAACCGAGATAGATAATATAAAAAGGCCCGCCGGCACCGAACACCGTGCCGATCAGCCCGCCGAGCGCGCCCCCCGGCACGGCAAACAGCCGCGATCCCCGCAATTCGGGAAGCGGCAGGAGCTGGTAGATTGCGTAGACCATGATGAATACGCCGAGCGCCTGCGCCAAGGTCGCCGAATTCAGCGATTGCAGCAGCGACAGGCCGACCCCCACCCCGACCAGCGTAAACGGGATCAACGGCAGCTGTTCCCGCCACGCGATCAGCTTGCGGTTACGCAGACCCTGGCTCGCCGAGCCGACATAATCGAGCAGGACAATAATCGGCACGACCACCTGAACCGGAAAGAACAGCGCCAGCAGCGGCACCGATATCAGGCCCGAACCGAACCCCGCGATCCCGCGGACGACATAGGCGACAAAAAGGACAACAGCGGCGAATGCCGCGACGGAGAGGTCGATCTGCAAGATGTTTTCCGCTTCGGTCAGGCAGGGAACGTCATGCCGCCACCCTGAAGGTCAGACCGCGCCGCGGCAAGAGCCTGTTGTCCCGGGCGTGTCAGCGAATATTCGTCAGTCGGCCATCGCCGGCAGCTTTTCAGGAACCCCGTCAAGTGCGATGCCGCCTTCCTTGCGAAGCCAGTAGCGCAGCAGCAGGCGGCCGCCCTCGGTCTTGACGGACGGGTCGCGGAACCCGGTCCGGCCATGGGCGATCTGCATGTTCTGCGCGCAAATCATCTGGCCGGGCTGCAGCCGGAATTCGATCTGGTTTTGCGGCGATTCGACCGCCTCGCGCATGGCCTCCAGCGCCGCGAGCCCGGCGGCATCGATCTCGTCGTTCATCAGCCCATAGCCCTTGCGGATATAATCGTCGTAATACCGCGCCGACAGGGTGTTTCCGTCCCGTGTAAAAACAGGCAGCCAGTTGGCGCGCTGCTCCGCCGGGTCGTGTTCCGCCTGCCGGTCCCACCAGAACGGCTCGTAAAGGCGCGCCAGATGCTCCGGGTGATTTTCCAGAAGATCGTTATGCGCAGACACAAGGCTTGAAATCAGGCTTGTCCCGCCTGCCTCCGCCTGGCGGATACAGGTCAGCGAAAAGAAATCGGGGGTCATCGCCAGGAAGGATCCGTCTGTGTGGACTTCCTGGCTCAGGTTGGTCACCGAACGGCGGACGCCGTATTCGAGCTTGGCGCCGGTATCCTTTACGTCATAGACCCGGTGGCCGTTCCATTTCTGCATGATCGGGGGCGCGATCATGGTATTGAGCAGCCACGTGACGGCGCGGTTCGCGGGATCGGTCCAGGTTTCAACGGGCATCCGGTCGAGCAGAACGAACCCAAGCCCGTCATTCAGGCGGGACCGCACGTCGGCCATCAGGTCCGTGGTTGCCGGCCAGTCGAAGCCGTCGGGATTCAGTTCGTCCAGCGGCTCGTCGTATTCCGCCAGCGCGCCTGCGATAATTTCGAATTCGCGCAACGCTTCGGCCGGGATTTCAACCCGCCAGTCGGCCTCGGAAATGTGGGACGCGCGCCAGCCGCTTCCCATCTGCAGCGGTTTCTCGGGAACGCCCCGCTCCTGCCGGGCGTCGTCCTGTGCAAATTTCCCGCTGAAACCGGGAGCGAGCCGTTCCCGGGTATTTGAATCCGCCATTGAACTTCTACCTACTACCTGTCCTGACAATCGAAACGACCGCCTCCGAGCGATCGCCTGAACGTCAGGCTGATCAATCCTTCGCATTGTGACAACGATTTAAGACAATTTTTATATATTATTTTGTATCGAGTTAACATTAACAGGCCGGAGTTAACCGTTTTTTTACATGCGGCACGTGGCATGGCCGTATCATCGCGCCTGTTCGATGCTCCAGAGGGTCTCTCGCGGCGGCGCAAACCCGGACGAAATCTGGACCTCTATTCGAACCTGCCGGTCTCGCCGGCGCGGTATTCCGAGCCGAATGGTCGACGAACCGGCACGCCACTGGGCCGTGCGGATGAAGGACCCGTTATTCACGTCGGCCGCCAGCGTAGATTTTATCTGTCCGAGGGAAAAAGTCGTGTCGGGGTTGCCGTAGCGGCT
>TARA_R110000868_G_scaffold58007_2_pt1 | contig 18281 bp, 18 predicted proteins | sample TARA_R110000868 | Tara Oceans TARA_R110000868 (sample SAMEA4397489) | marine metagenome | biome: Polar Biome; feature: [SRF] surface water layer (ENVO:00010504); material: water (ENVO:00002006), including particulate matter (ENVO:01000060) such as... | depth 5 m | reverse complement strand
TGGCCTCTCTGGAGTTGCGCCGTTGTGATTGGCGAGAAGTGGTTGTAGACGCATTGGAGCGTTTCACTGAGTTACCAGTTTCGCGCTCTATTGAGTTGAGTGGTCTGGCTGTAGCTCAGGGCGAGGACGCGCTGTGGGTCGACTGTGACCGTATGTGGTGCGTGGAAATTCTTAATAATCTGTTGTCCAATGCCGACAAATACAGCCCTGCTGGGCTGCCAATAGACGTGGCGGTTGAGGTGGCTGAGGGCACCTTGTATTGCCATGTGCGCGACTACGGGCAAGGGATCGCTGAGGGTGAGTTGGCGCGTGTATTCGAGCGTTTTTATCGGGGTGAGCAAACCCAGAACAGCGTCGGAGTCGGCTTGGGCCTTTCGATAGCGCAAACGCTTGCACACTGGCATGGCGGTAGTTTGACCGTGCGTAATACCGAGCAGGGCGGCGCGTGTTTTACCTTGGCACTGCCCGTGAGCACTACTGAATCAGCGCTTTTGCCGTCCTAGGTTCTGGGGTTAGGGCCTTTGTGCTGCTTGGCCTTGTTCTAAGGTCCATTCCAGCACCTCGCGGGCCAGTTGGTCGCTGGCCTGACCGAAGGCGTCGACTACGGCTGGCACCGAGGTGTCGTTGGCCGTTTGGCTGACGCTGAATCGGTGGCTGGCGAGGATGCGTCGCGTGCCACTTTGCACCAGTCGCGCTTCGAACAGGATGCGCGTGACCGGCTGGCCGTTCTGGTATTCGCTGTTAAAGGCGCGCAGGTCTCCGTCCAGTTCAAGGTCAGCCTGCAGGCGTGCGCTATCACTGCTGACTGCTTTGAGGCGGCCGTCATCGAGGAAGGCATCGATCAGCCGGTCGCGCAGCAGCAGCGGCGCGCGGTCACTCCAGCGTACGCCCTGATAGACACTGATCTGATCGCCGGGCGGCAGTACCGCAATCCGCGTGCTGTCGAGCAATTGGCTGCTGTACGGCGTGTTCACCCGCAGCGCCCAGTCGACGCTGGCTTCATGGCGGGGCAGGTTGGTGGCAGGCAGGCGGTAGGTGCTTAACACCTGGCTTTTCGGCAATACCGAACAGGCGGCCAGGCTGCCAAGCAGCAGCAGGGTGGCGAACAGGCGGAAGCGGCTCATGGTTGAAACTCCTTGATGGTGTCGCTGCGCAGCAGGTAGCCGGCCGGGTCTTCCTCCAGGCGGCGGGCGAAGGAGCGCAGGCTGCTGAGGGTTTCGCGCAGCTCGGCAATGGTCGGGCCCAGTTCGCCAATGCCCTGCATGCCGCCGTCGAGTGCGCTGCGGTTATCTGTCAGCAGCTGTTCGACCGTGTGGCTGCTGCGCTCCAGTGAGGCCATCAAGCGCTGGGCACTGTCCATCGCCTCACGACCTTGGCCGCTGAGCAGTTGGTTGGCGTTGCGCATCAAATCAGCGGCTTCCTGGCTGGCCGTACTCATCTGTTGCAGGGCCTGGCGCAGTTCATCGCGCTGTGCAGCAACGCTCGCGCTGGTTTGCTCGATATTTTCTAGGGTGCGGGTAATACGCCCGATATTGTCACTGGAGAACAGCTGGTTGGCGCGGTCGAGCAGGCGCGTGACGCTGACGACCAGGTCTTCACCGTTAGCCATCAACCGCGACAGTGGCGAGGGGTCGGCGATGATTTCTGCGCGTCTGTTGTTCTGGCTTTCGAGTATCGGGCTCTCCGGGGTGCCGCCGTGTAACTGGATCAGCGCCGCGCCGGTAATCCCGGTAATCGACAAGCGTGCTCGGGTGTCTTGCTTGATCGGCGTATTGGCGTCGACCCGGATATGTGCACGCACCTTGCGCGGATCTTGCGGGTCAAGGCGCAGGCTGATCACATCACCCACCTTGATGCCGCTATATTGCACCACGCTGCCTTTAGACAGGCCGCTGACGGCCTCGTTGAAAATCACGTCATAGTCGCGCAGTTCCTGATCCGATCCGGCGTTGCTCAGCCACAGGGCAAAGCCCAGCCCGGCTGCCGCCATTAATACGGTAAACAGGCCAATCAACACGTGGTGAGCACGCGGTTCCATTTAGTTTCTCCCTGGGGCGCCGCTGGCCGCCTGTTCGGCTGCGCGCCCGCGCGGCCCGTGAAAGTACTGGTGAATCCAAGGGTTGTCGGTGGCGGCTACGACGTCCAGGCGGTCGGCCACCAGTACGCGTTTTTCTGCCAGCACCGCGACCCGGTCGCAGATGGTGTAGAGCGTGTCGAGATCGTGGGTGACCAAAAACACGCTGAGACCCAGCGCATCGCGCAGGGTCAAAATCAACTGATCGAAGGCCGCGGCACCAATCGGATCAAGCCCGGCGGTGGGCTCGTCGAGAAATAGAATCTCCGGCTCCAGCGCCAGTGCGCGGGCCAGGGCCGCGCGCTTGATCATGCCGCCGGACAGCTCGGTCGGGTATTTGTCGCCGGCGTCGCGCGGTAGGCCGACCAGTGCCAACTTAACCTGAGCCAGGCGCTCGGCAGCTGCGCGGTTGAGGTTCGCGTGTTCGATCAACGGCAGGGCGATGTTCTCGGTCACGGTCAGCGAGGAAAACAGCGCGCCGCGTTGATAGAGCACGCCGAAACGCCGTTCCAGCTGTGAGCGCCGTTCGGGCGGCAGGCTCAGCAGTTCTTCACCGAACACCCGCACACTGCCGGCGTTAGCGCGGCGCAGGCCGAGAATGCTGCGCAGCAGCACCGACTTGCCGGTGCCCGAACCGCCGACCACACCCAGTACTTCACCGCGATAGAGGTCCAGGTCCAAGTCTTGATGCACGGTCTGGCTGCCGAAACGATTAACCAGCTGGCGCACTTCGATAATGGCTTCGTCTGTCACCAGCCCATCTCCATCAGAAATAGCGCGGCGAGGGCGTCGATCACGATCACCACAAAAATCGATTGGACCACGCTGGAGGTGGTGCGCTCACCGACCGATTGTGCGCTGCCGGTTACTTTGAAACCTTCCAAGCAGCCGATTACGGCGATCAGGAAGGCAAACACTGGCGCTTTGGCCATGCCGACCAGAAAGTGTTTGAGGGCGATATTTTCCTGCAGCATGGCCAGGTACATGGCCGGGGAAATATCCAGGCTCAGGGCGCACACCACTGCGCCGCCGAGAATGCCGCTGAGCATGGCAATAAATGTCAGGATTGGCAGGGCGATCAGTAAGGCAAATACCCGTGGCAGCACCAGCAGCTCCAGCGGGTCGAGGCCTAGGGTGCGGATGGCGTCGATTTCCTCGTTGGCCTTCATCGAACCAATTTGCGCAGTAAAAGCACTGGCCGTTCGGCCGGCTATCAAGATGGCGGTGAGCAGCACACCAAATTCGCGCAGGAAGGAGAACGCCACCAAGTCGACGGTGTAGATGCTCGCGCCAAAGTCCGCCAGCACCGTGGCGCCGAGAAAGGCCACCACAGCGCCGACCAGAAAGGTCAGTAGGGCAACGATGGGCACGGCATTCAGGCCGCTCTGTTGCAGGTGCGCGACCAGCGAGGTGATACGCCAGCGCTTCGGTCGCAGAGTGATGGCGGCCATCGCCGTCAGGGTCATGCCGATAAAGCCAAGCAGCGCCATGCCTTGCTGGCAGAGCTCTTCCAGGGACTGGCCGATTTGGCCGAAGAATTCGCGCCAGGCCGCGATGCGTTTGACCGGCGCGGCATCCCCAGCCTCGGCGATGGCGTTACCGACGGCCTGCAACAGCGCACGACGTTCGCTGGCCAAGCCCGGTGCATCCTTAGCCAGTTTCGCCAAGCGCTGGCTACCGAGTAACTCCACCAGCAGGGCGGCGCCGGCGGTATCGAGTGCGCCGAGTTCTTGCAGGTCGACGCTGGCGGTGCTGCCCAGGGTGTCGCGCTGCGTCAGCACCTCAGCTTCTAGGCGGGCGTAATGCGCCAGCGTCCAGTCGCCACCGATGCGCAAGCCAGCGGGCGCATCCGTGCGATTGGATTCAAGCGGAGTCATAAACGGGGCTGTACTCATGGGCACAGCTTAACCTTGTCGTCGGCGTTACGCCCACCTGATGCCGCTAGGCTGCATGCCTACGCACGCTTAGCCTTGGCGAAATACCAGCGCTTTGAGTGCGCTGTCCGGCTGGCTGTCGGGAAATTCTGGCGGGTTGCTCAGGCGTTCGCTGAACTGCAGGCTGGGTGCTTCTTGGGCCATGGCCTGAATCAGATAGCCCGGACCAATTTCCGGCTCGTTGCTGCAGGCCAACACCAGGCCGTTATCGCTGAGCAAGTCGGGCAGGCGGCGCAGGACTTTCGGATAGTCCTTGCTCAGTACAAAGCTGCCGCGCTGGAAGGACGGCGGGTCGATAATGATCAGGTCATAGGGGCCGTACTTGGCCACCTTGCCCCAGGACTTGAACAGGTCATGACCGAGAAACACCACCTGGCTCAACTCATGCTGATTCAGCCGGTGGTTATCCCGACCCCGGCTGAGCGCGGCTTTGGCCATGTCCAGGTTAACCACCTGCTGCGCGCCGCCGGCCAACGCCGCCACTGAAAAGCCGCAGGTGTAGGCAAACAGATTGAGCACGCGTTTGCCCGCCGATTGCGCCTGCACCCATTGGCGGCCGTAGCGCATGTCGAGAAACAGTCCGGTGTTCTGCTTGCGGCCTAGATCGAGCCGGTAATGCAGGCCGTGCTCGTGGATGTTCCAGTGTTCCATGGGCTCGCCGAGTAACCATTGGGTGGGGCTTTCGGGCAGGTAGCGTTGCTGCAGCAACAGGCTGTGCGCGCCACTCTGTTGCCACGCAGTGGTTTGGCTGAGCGCCAGCAGCAGGGCCTGCAGCGCCTGCAGTTCGTCATCACTCACCGGTTTGAACAGCGCCACCAGCAGCACGCCTTGTAGCCAATCCACGGTGACCTGCTCCAGCCCTGGCCAGCAGCGACCACGGCCATGGAACAGGCGGCGGGTTTCTTGGGGCGCAGTATTTAGGGCGGTCATCAGGTGTTGCTGCAGGATGGCGAGTGCGGCTGGAGTCATGGGCATGGTCATTCTAGCGGGGTACGAATGTTAACAGGCCGTCGCGCAGGATCGCCTGTGTCGATGATTGTTATCGGTAAAGGCGTTTGGCATTGCCCCGACACAGTGCCTAGCATGGCTGCCTTTCTTAACTGCCCTGAAGGTACTCCCATGCATATTGATGAAGCCATTCGCAGCCGCCGCGCCGTCAAAGGTTATGACCCTGCATTCGCCCTCAGTGAGGCGGATAAGGACGAGCTGATGCAGTTGGCGTTGCATGCGCCTTCGGCGTTTAACCTGCAGCATGTGCGCCTGGTTGAGGTCAGCGACCCGGCCCTGCGTCAGCAACTGCGTGAAGTGGCTTGGGGTCAGGCGCAGGTCACGGATGCGTCGATGCTGGTGGTGGTCTGCGCGCAAGTCGACAGCTGGCAGCAGAATGTCGGTCGCGTCTGGGAAGGTGCGCCTGAGGACGTGCAGAATTACATGACCGGCGCTATCGACACCTATTACCGCGACAAGCCCCAGGTGCAACGCGACGAAACCATGCGCAGCTGTGGCCTGACGGCGCAAACGCTGATGCTGGCCGCACGCGGCAAGGGCTTGGATTCCTGCCCGATGGATGGTTTCGATTTTGCCGCTGTGGCCAAGCTGATCAACCTGCCGGACAATTATGTGATTGCCCTGATGGTGGCGGTCGGCAAGAAAAGCCTCGAGCCGAAACCGCGCATCGGCAAGCTGCCATTCAATGAGGTGGTGCTGCGTAACCGCTTCTGATCGCGCCTCAGGCTGCTCGTCTTACGCTCATCGTCAGTCATCACTGTGATCAGCCTACGGCTATTCACACCCCTAAAGATGGGATGACAACGCGGCAGTTTGCAGCGACTCTGACAGCTATGACTGGCCGACACTTATCGGCCAGTCATACATAAAAAGAAGCCCGAGGAGCCCGCATGTCTGTTGAACACTTGGACGTTTTGATCATTGGCGCGGGTTTGTCTGGCGTCGGTGCGGCCTACCACCTGATGAAGCATTGCCCCGGCAAACGCTTCGCTGTCCTCGAAGGCCGCGCGGCCCTGGGCGGCACCTGGGACCTGTTCCGTTATCCGGGCATCCGTTCCGATTCAGATATGTTCACCCTCGGCTACAACTTCAAACCCTGGACTCACCCGCTGGCGATTGCCGACGGCTCGTCGATCCGTCGATATATCGATGAAACCGCGCGGGAAAACGGCATTCAGGAAAAGATTCGTTTTCAGCACAAGGTACTCAAGGCTGACTGGTGCAGCGAGCATGCCACCTGGACCTTACAGGTGCAGCGTGGTGATGATGCCGAGCCGATCAATTTGAGCTGCCAGCACCTGCTAATGTGCACCGGTTATTATCGCTATGAGGCGGGCTACACCCCTGAATTCAAAGGCCGTGAGCAGTTCCAGGGTGAGTTTATCCACCCGCAGCTGTGGCCGGAAAACTTCGATTACAGCGGCAAAAACGTGGTGGTGATCGGCAGTGGCGCCACCGCCGTCACCCTGGTGCCGGCGATGACCGATAAAGCCAAGCATGTGACCATGTTGCAGCGCTCGCCAACCTATGTGGTGAGCCTGCCTGAGGGCGATCCGCTTTCCGCCTTCCTGCGCCGCTGGCTGCCGGAATCCTGGGTCTATCGTCTAGCCCGCACGCGCAATGTGGCCATGCAGATGGCTTTCTACACCCTCGCTAAGGTCTGGCCCAGCCTGGTGCGCAAGTTGCTGCTGGGCCTGGCCAAGCGCCAACTCGGCGCAGATTTCGACATGCGCCATTTCAGCCCACACTACAAACCTTGGGATGAGCGGGTGTGTGTGGTACCCAATGGGGACTTGTTCACGGTGCTTCGAGAAGGCAAGGCCTCAGTGGTGACCGAGCATATCGATGGGCTGACCGCCAAGGGAATCCGCTTGAAAACCGGTGAAGAACTGCCCGCAGATGTGATCATCAGCGCCACCGGCCTTGAGTTGCAGCTGTTTGGCGGCATGCAGGTAACGGTGGATGATGTGCCCTTTGAGGCGGCTAAGAGCATGGGCTATCGCGGCATCATGCTGCGCGATCTGCCCAATGCTGCGGTAGTACTGGGTTACACCAACGCCAGCTGGACGCTCAAGGCTGACCTCTCCAGCGAGTATTACTGCCGCCTGATCAATCATATGGATGCCACGGGTATGCGCCAATGCACGCCGCGCGATCCGGCGCGGCAGATCAAGAACGCGCCATTTCTCGATCTGGCCTCCGGCTATATTCAGCGCGCGGCTGGCAAAATACCTAGTCAGGGCGACCGTGCACCCTGGAAGCTCTACCAGAACTACCTATTGGATTTAGCGCTGCTGCGTTACGGTAAGGTTGAGGACGGTTACTTGGCGTTCAGTTCACCGCAGGTCGGTGCAACTAATGCCAGGGCCACAGCGGCCTAAGCTCAACAGCAAGGTAAGCCAGGCGCTATAAATAGGTGGTGCGTTATACCTATATAGGTGTGGTCACTTCTCACTTTGTGTCTGGGCATAAAACCGCTATTATTTTCAGCCGTTTTTACGGCTGAATGCCCAGCGTTCCTTGCTGTTGTTGCAGATGACGCCTTTAGAGGATGAGTGGAATGGAATCGTCTAATCAAGAACAACGCTACCTACCTGAGCTACGGGCTTATATAGACATGCTGCTAGCTAAGGGCTGGGTAATCGCCGAGCGTAACCCGTTGACCCTGCAATCCGGGCGTAAGAGTTGTAGGGTTATGCATGGGATGTTGATTGGTGATGCCACGATTTAGCGCCTGCCTTCGCTTTTATTAAGCCGCTGCCGATCATTGCTGATCAGCAGCGGCTTTTTTATACCGGTGCAATACCCCTGCGCGATGGTGATCAGTGGCGGAATTAGGCATACACCTTAAATCCGGCAACATGATGGTCATGGATTAAGCGAGACGTGACAGCTCAGGCGGGTAGGATGAACGCTATCCGCATGACTTATTACAACAAGAGGAAGCCTCATGCTGCCCTTTAGCTTTGCCACCACGGCGCAGATTCTTTGTGAAATCGGCGCGTCCCAGCGTTTGGCTGAACTTTGCCGCGAGCGCGGTGCGCAGCGGGTTTTGATTGTTACCGACCCGGGCATCAGCAAGCTGGGCCTGCTCGACGCGGTGTTGGCAGGCTTTGCGCCGGCCAGTGTCAGTGTCGAGGTATTCGATCAGGTAGTGGCCGATCCACCGGAGGCCATACTGCTCGCGGCGGTGATGCAGGCCAAAGTGCTCAATGCGCAGCTGATTATCGGCTTTGGCGGTGGCAGCTCAATGGATGTCGCCAAGCTGGTGGCGCTGCTGGCGCACCCCGATTGCAGTCAAGAGCTGGCGCAGATATACGGCGTCGGTAATGCCCGTGGTCAACGCTTGCCGCTGATTCTGGTACCGACCACTGCCGGTACAGGTTCTGAAGTCACGCAGATTTCCATTATTACCACGGGCGAAACAACCAAAATGGGTGTGGTTTCGCCGCTGTTGCTGCCAGATTTAGCGCTGCTGGACGCCGAGCTGACCTTAGGCCTGCCGCCAGCAGTGACGGCCGCTACCGGGATCGACGCCATGGTGCACGCCATTGAGGCCTACACCAGCGTGCTGAAAAAGAATCCGCTATCTGACCTGTTGGCCCGTGAGGCCCTGCGCTTACTCGCCGCCAACCTTGATGAAGTGGTGCACAACGGCGCTAACTGCGAGGCGCGCCAGGCTATGCTGCTCGGATCCTGCCTGGCGGGTCAGGCGTTTGCCAACGCGCCGGTGGCGGCGGTGCATGCACTGGCCTATCCACTGGGCGGGCACTTTCATATCCCTCATGGGCTGAGCAACGCGCTGGTGCTGCCGCATGTGCTGGGTTTTAACGCCAGCGTGGCTGCACCGCTGTATGCAGAACTGGCTCCGTTGGTAGTGGGCAAGCAGCTGCGCGCCGGCGGGGTGGTGCAGCAGACCGAGCAATTTATCGGTGCCCTCGCAGACTTCAGTGAGCGCAGCGGCTTACCAATGCGCTTACGCGATGCAGGTGTGCCGCAAGAGATGCTGCCAACCCTGGCCCTCGATGCCATGCAGCAGCAGCGTCTGCTGGTGAACAACCCGCGGGAAATGACTGAGGCCCATGCCCTGGCCATCTACCAAGTGGCTTACTGAGGTTGTTTCGCGGCTGAAGCTCTTCCCACAGGTGTGTTCTGTCCAGTGGAAGAAGCTTTGCCGCGATGTTTCTGTATTCCTGCCCCTTTCAAGGACTCCTAATGAGCCAACTCCAGCACCTGCGCAGCGATTACCGCCACGTTCAGTCGATCACCACGCGCTGGCACGACAATGATGTCTATGGTCATGTGAACAACGTGACTTATTACAGCTTCTTCGACAGTGCGGTGAACACCTACCTGATCGAAGTCGGGGGCTTGGATATCCACAGCGGTGATGTGGTCGGCTTTGTGGTCAGTTCGAGCTGTGACTACTTCGCTTCCATTGCCTTTCCCGAACGTATCGAGATTGGCTTGCGCGTCGGCAAGCTGGGCAACAGCTCAGTGCAGTACGAGTTGGCGGTGTTCAAAGCGGGTGAAGACGAGGCCTGCGCGGCCGGACGCTTCGTGCATGTCTTTGTTGATCGCATCAGCAACCGGCCGGTGAGTATTCCCGAGAACCTGCGGGCGGCGCTGACAGTGCTGTTGATGGAGCCGACTGTGTCGGCTGCGCATTAGCGGCGAGCTTTGACGCTGCAGTCGCGGCTAAAGCGCCTCCACACAAGCAAAAAGCCGCTACTAGGCGGCTTTTTGCTGTTAGCGTTCATCACTTAGTGATGTTTGTGCTTCTTATGCTTCTTGTGTTTATTGCCATGGTAGTGGCCGCGATCGCGATCACCGCCGCCGGCGTATTCATTGGCCAGTGCGCCGCCGGCAGCGCCACCGAGGCCGGCACCGATAGTCGAGCCCGTGCTGCCGCCCACCTTGTTACCTAATACCGAACCACCGGCGGCGCCCAGACCGCCACCCAGTGCGGCTTCAGTCTTATTACCGTCACGCGCAGTAATCACGCCACCGGCAGCGCCGCCCAGGCCGGCACCAATGGCCGCGCCGGTGCTGCCGCCGACCTGCTGGCCAATCACGTTGCCCAAGGCGCCACCAATACCACCGCCAATGGCCACCTTGCCTGTGTCGCCAGCGAAGGCGAGAGGTGAGACCAAGGCACTGAATAACAGCGCAGAACATAATGTACGCATACGGCAACCTTCTTCGATAAATGGTCAGGCGGTGCGTTTGATTGACGCCCGCTGTATTCGGGCCCTGCATCCGCACCTCGGACTTTTTTTATAAAGTCCGAGGTGCAGCGTTAGACGCTGCATTAGCGGAAAATTCCCTGCCGCTGGTCGCGGCTGTGATTGCCGCCACACAACCAGTGGTTAAAGGATGCGCGTCTCGGCTTGGCTAGCCTGCAGGCGGATGGCGACGTACTTTGAGGTCGGGGTGAAACTGCCGGTACCGTAGCTCTCCAGTGGCACCAACGGATTGGCCTCCGGGTAGTAGGCGGCCGCTTGCCCGGCGGGAATATCAAAAGCCAGCAGAGTAAAACCGGTGACCTTGCGCTCGATGCCGTCATCCCAGAGCGACTCGAGATCGACCTTCTGTCCCGGCTGGAAGCCCAGGCGCAGAATGTCTGCTTCGTTGGCAAACAGCACCTGACGCTGGCCTTTAACCCCGCGATAACGATCATCCAGGCCATAAATGGTGGTGTTGTACTGGTCGTGGGAGCGCAAGGTTTGCAGGATCAGGTCCGGCGTCTGCCCACTGTTACGCACCTGTGGAGGCAGCAAGTCGGCGGGCAGCGGGTTAGCCTTGAAGTTGGCTTTCTGGTTGGCCGTGAGCCAGCGCCGCTCTGCGGCGGCATTACCCAGATAGAAGCCGCCCGGGTGTTGCAGGCGTTGGTTAAAGTCGCTGAAGCCGGGAATGGTGTCGGCAATCAGCATGCGGATACGGCTGTAGTCAGCGATCAGCGCGTCCCAATCCACCGGGCGCTCACCCAAGGTGGCTTTGGCGATGCCCGCGACGATCGCCGGCTCCGAGCGCATCTGCTTGGATAGCGGTTCGAGCTGGCCGTAGGAGGCGTGGATCATGCTGAACGAGTCTTCAACCGTCACCGCCTGCGGGCCGTCGGCCTGGTGGTCGATGTCGGTACGGCCGAGGCACGGCAAGATTAGTGCATCCGTGCCGATGGTTAGGTGGCTGCGATTGAGTTTGGTGCTGATTTGCACGGTCAGCGCGCAACGGCTCAGCGCAGTATGGCTGCGTGGGCTGTCCGGGGTGGCTTGGGCAAAGTTACCACCCAGGCCAATAAACACCTTGGCCTGGCCATCGAGCATGGCGTTGATTGCCTCGACGGTGTTGTGGCCTTGCTGGCGCGGGACCTGAAATTTAAAACGCTGCTCAATGGCATCGAGGAAGGCGGTAGACGGCCGCTCATTGATGCCCATGGTGCGGTCACCCTGCACGTTGCTGTGGCCGCGTACTGGGCACAGGCCGGCACCCGGCCGGCCGAGGTTGCCGCGCAGCAACTGCAGGTTGACGATTTCCTGAATAGTCGCCACTGAGTTGTGGTGTTGGGTGATGCCCATGGCCCAGCAGATGATTACCCGCTCGGCGCGGCGGTAAAGCAGGGCCGCATGCTGCAGGTCATCCAGGCTGAGGCCGGATTGCTCCACCAGCGAGTCCCAGCTGCTGGCATCGAGCAACGCCAGGTAGTCGTCCACACCGTCGGTGTGTTCGGCAATAAAGGCCAGGTCGAATACCGCCGGCTCGCCTTTGGCCAGTGCCTCGCGGTGCCACTGCAGGAGGAACTTGGCCATCGCGCGCAAGGCCGCTAGATCGCCGCCCAGCGCCGGGCGGAAGAACGCGGTGTTCAATGGCTCGGAGCCATTGGTGAGCATTTCCAGGGCGTGTTGCGGGTGCTGAAAGCGCTCCAGGCCGCGCTCTTTCAGCGGGTTGAAGCACACCACTTGAGCGCCACGCTGCACCGCTTCGCGCAGGGGTTCGAGCATGCGTGGGTGGTTGGTGCCCGGGTTCTGGCCGAGCACGAAGATCGCGTCGCTGTGCTCGAAATCGGCGAAAGTGACGCTGCCCTTGCCCACACCGACACTCTGACCGAGGGCTACGCCGCTGGCTTCATGGCACATGTTCGAGCAGTCGGGAAAATTGTTGCTGCCAAAGGCGCGCACAAACAGCTGATACAGGTAGGCCGCTTCGTTACTGGCGCGGCCGGAGGTGTAGAACTCGGCCTGATTTGGGCTTTCCAGGTTGTTGAGATGCTGAGCAATCAGCTTGAAGGCGTCGTCCCAGCTGACCGGCAGGTAGTGATCGCTGGTCGCGTCATAGCGCATCGGCTCGGTCAGACGGCCCTGATATTCAAGCCAGTAGTCGCTCTGCTCGCGCAGCTGGCTGACGCTGTAGCGGGCGAAGAACGCCGCATCGACACGCCGCTTGGTGGCTTCCCAGTTAACCGCCTTGGCGCCGTTTTCACAGAACTTGATGTGGCCATCTTCCGGCGAGTCGCCCCAGGCGCAACCCGGGCAATCGAAACCGCCGTGCTGGTTGGTCTTGAGCAGCGCCCGCAGGTTCTTGAATGGCTGTTTACTGTCCAGCCAAAAGTGCGTGACGCTGCGCAGTGCGCCCCAGCCGGCAGCTGCACCCGAGTAAGGTTTATAACGTGGCTTGATTTCTTGCAGGCTCATGGTTACTTCGCTCCGGGCGCGGCTGGGCTGTAGACCCGCGGTGCACTCTGCTGGGGAATATGGATCAGGTTGAGGTTATGCCGGCGAGCCCATTGCACGCTCAGGCTGGTTGGCGCGGACAGGCTGACCAAGGTGCCAATACCGGCGCGCAACGCTTTGTGGATCAGTTCCAGGCTGCAGCGGCTGGTAACCACGGCAAAGCCCTGGCGCCGTTCACGGCCTTCGCGATGGAGGGCGCCGAGTAGTTTGTCGAGGGCGTTATGCCGGCCGATGTCTTCGCGGCACAGGCGGATCTCGCCCTGGCTGTCGACAAACAGCGCGGCATGCACCGCGCCGCTGTGACGGGCCAGGGTTTGTACACTTTGAATACGTTGGCGCAGCCCCTGCAAATGCGCGGCTGCAGGCAGTGGGCTGGGCGGCAGGCTGCACAGTTGCGGCAGGGCCTGTTCCAAGGCTTCCACCCCACATAAGCCGCAGCCGCTGGTGCCGGCCAGGGTCCGGCGTTGTTGCTTGAGTGCCCAGAACGCCCGGTTGCTGACCTGCACCTCGGCGCTTATGGCATTGTCATGTGGCTGGAGGCTGATGTCGTAGATGTCATCGAGCGAGTCGATCAGGCCGGCGCTGAGGCTGAAGCCGTAAATAAAGTCTTCCAGGTCGCTGGGCGAAACCATCATCACGCTGTGGCTGAGACCGTTATAGCTGATGGCCAGCGCAACTTCTTCGGCCAAAGCGGCGGCTCCGCCTTGCTGCTCGCAGGCCAGTTCGACATAGCTGTAGGCAGGTGCCGGTACCCGCGCAGGCGCTTGAGTGGTGCTGCTGGACGAAGCGTGATGGGGCATGGGCGAGAATTCCCGGCGACAAGATGTCTGTCCAGCCTAGGCCGCTATGCCGGGTGCGTCTAATTGTCGCTGCCGATGTAGTGATCGACGTGCTCTATCAAGCCTTAAGCGTGGGCCTTTCAGAGGCGCGCAGGCTGCAAAAGCCCCTGTGCCTCGGCGAAGCAGGCATCGGCCAGTGCGGAGCGCGGGGCGCTACGGCGCATGATCAGGCCCAGCGGAGCGAGGGTGTGGGCGTCTTCGATGGGCGTTAGTGCCAGGTGTTCGGTGAACTCTGCCAGGCCACTGTTGAGCGGCATGATCGCGCAACACAGTCCGGCGCTGACGGCTTGCAGCAGTTGGTGCACAGCGTCGGTTTCCAGCCGCGGGTTGGGCGTTAGACCGCGCGAGCGGAAGCTGTGATCGATGGACTGACGGAAATGCATGCCCGCCGAGAGCAGGCCGAGCGGCAGTTCGATCAGGCTTTCCCAGCGCAGGGCGGCACGGGTGAACTGAAAATGCCGACGGTCATACAGCAGGCCCATGCGCGTCTCGGCCAGTTCTAGGCTGTCAAAGTGCTCACGGTCCAGGCGGTCGAGGTAAGACAGGCCGAGGTCCAGCTGATTACGCCCCAGGCGTTCGAGAATTTGCTCACTGCTCAGGGCAAACAGCTGAAAACGTAAGCCCGCATGCTGCTCGGCAAAAAACTGCACCAGGCGCATAGGGTCAAACCCGGCCAGCGGCACTACGCCCAAGCGCAGAGTGCCAACCAACTGCCCACGACAGGCCGCCGCTTCGGCATACAGGCCGTCATGCGCGGCCATCAGGCTGCGGGCCCAGGCCAAAATGCGTTCGCCCTCGGCACTGAAGCCTTCGAAGCGCTGGCCACGATGGACCAGCTCCAGGCCCAGTTCATCTTCTAGCTGGCGCAGGCGCATGGACAAGGTCGGCTGGGTGATATGGCAACGTGCCGCCGCCTGGCCGAAATGCCGAGTCTCATCCAGGGCGATCAGGAACTTCAGCTGTTTGATATCCACAATGCATCCTTAAGGCCCAGGCTGTGCGGCGATTCTAGCAGGCTGCCGCAACGGATTTATCGCGCTGCAACCCAGTCATGTTTCAGGGTCTAGACTTTCAGCGCCGGGCATCATCGCTCGGCCCTTTCCCAAGGAATCAAGAGGAAGTCCTATGAGCCTATTTGCCTTTGTTAAAGATGCTGGTGTGAAACTGTGGGAGTCGCTGGTTGGCCAAGAAGCTCAGGCGGCTGAGTCGCTGGCGGCGCACATCACCAAGGTTGGTTTGGGCAACCCGGCTATTCAGTTGAGTGTCGAGGGTGAAAAGGTGACCGCCCGTGGCGAATTGGCCGGCCAGGAAGAGAAGGAGAAAATTCTTTTGGCTCTGGGCAACGTTGCTGGCGTCTCGGAAGTAGAGGATCACATCACGGTGGCGACTCCGGCCCCGGCGGCACGCTTTGTCACGGTGAAGAAGGGCGACACCCTGAGCGCGATTGCCAAGGCTGAATACGGCAACGCCAACGCCTACCCGAAAATCTTCGAAGCTAACAAACCGATGCTCAGCCATCCGGACAAAATTTATCCGGGCCAGGTACTGCGTATCCCTGAGTAAGTTACGCTGTCTTGGGCGGCTGCGGCCGCCCATTCCCGTTGTTATAAGCCTTTCAGTAACGCCCGGTAATCCTCGACTGCGGCAAATTCCTCGGTATCTTTCGGCCCCGCTTGGCTGTCGGGCTGACGTACGGCCAGCAGGTGGCCGACGCCAAAGTGCGCGGCGCTGCGCAGAACCGGCAGGCTGTCATCGATAAACAGGCTGCGCGCCGCCGTGAAGGGGCAGTCCTGCTGCAGGGCGTGCCAGAACTGTTGGTCTTCCTTGGGGAAGCCATAGTCGTGGGAGCTGATCAGCCGGTCGAAATAGGGTGCCAGCTCGATGCGCTCCAGCTTCAGTGACAACGAGTCACGGTGCGCGTTGGTGATCATCACTACCTGCTTGCCGGCGTCGCGAATGGCGCTAATAAAGGTATCGGCATCTGGGCGCAGGGCGATCAGGTGCGCCACTTCACGCTTGAGATCGCGGATCGACAGGTTTAGCTCGCGGCTCCAGAAGTCTGTGCAATACCAGTTGAGCGTACCGGCGTGCTCCCGGAACAACGGCAGCAGTTCGGCGTCGGCGAGCGCACGGCTGATACCGTGGTGTTCGGCATAACGCTGCGGCAGGTGGTGCAACCAGAAGTGGTTGTCGAAGTGCAGGTCGAGCAGAGTGCCGTCCATATCCAGCAGGACGGTGTCGATGGCATTCCAGGGCAAAGCGGGCATGCGAACTCTTTGAGTGGGTGCGCAGGCGGTCGCGATTTGCGCCTTTGGCGTCGAGGTCGCGCAATCTCCTGGGCAGATAATAGGAAAAGGAACGTTATGATAACCCGCTATGTCCTGCCCAGGAGCTACCCCATGCGTCAGAAACCCACCGTGCTGGCCCGCGAAATTGTCGCCAGCAGCCGCTTGTTTCGTGTCGAAGAATTGCAACTGCGCTTCAGTAATGGCGTCGAGCGCACTTATGAGCGCCTGGTGGGCAAGGGCTCTGGTTATGGCGCGGTGATGATTGTAGCGATGGCGGATGCTGAGCATGCCCTGCTGGTAGAGGAATATTGTGGTGGCACCGATGACTATCAGCTGTCATTGCCCAAGGGCTTGATTGAGCCGGGCGAAGACGTACTGGACGCGGCCAACCGTGAGCTTAAAGAAGAAGCCGGTTTTGGTGCGCGGCACCTGGAGCACCTTGCCGAGCTGAGCCTGTCGCCGGGTTATATGAGCCAGAAGATTCAGGTGGTATTGGCCCAGAATCTCTATGAAGAGCGCCTGCCCGGCGACGAGCCAGAGCCGATGCGCGTCGATAAAGCCAATCTGCGCGACCTGTCGGGCCTGATTCAGCAGCCACAATTCACCGAAGGCCGCGCCTTGGCAGCGCTGTATCTGGTCCGCGATCTGCTGATTCAACGTGGAGAATTTAAACTGTGAGCCACCCCCTGATTCCGGCCGTGATCGAGCTGGTGCGCCAAGCCGGTGCTGCCACCCTGCCGCACTGGCGGGCCAACGTAACGGTCAATGAGAAGGCCGACGCCTCACCGGTGACGGCGGCTGACCTGGCCGCACACCATCTCCTCAACGATGGCTTGCTGGCCCTCGTCCCGCATATCCCTGTGCTTTCCGAGGAGGCGGCTGACATTGCCTTGAGTGAGCGGGCGCAGTGGAGTACTTGGTGGCTGGTCGATCCGCTGGACGGGACCAAGGAATTTATCGCCGGCAGCGAGGAGTTCACTGTTAACGTCGCGCTGATCGAAAACGGTCGGGTGGTGTTTGGCGTGGTGGGCATTCCGGCCACCGGCCTGTGTTATTACGGCGGTGCCGGCCTGGGCGCTTGGCGTATTGATGCCGCGGGTGAGGGCGAGTCGATCAGTGTGCGTCTGGCGCCGCCGGAGACCTTTACCTTGGTCGCCAGCCGTCGCCATTCCAGTCCCGCGCAGGAAGCTTTGCTTGCAGGTTTGAGTGAGCGCTTCGGCGACTTGCAGATGGCTAACGTCGGCAGCTCATTGAAGTTCTGCCTGCTGGCCGAAGGCAATGCCGATTGCTACCCGCGCCTGGCCCCGACCTCGCAATGGGACACCGCAGCGGCCCAGGGCGTATTGGAAGGCGCAGGTGGCGAAGTGTTGACACTCAAGGGTGAAGCGCTGATCTATGAGGCGCGAGAGTCGTTGCTCAATCCGTACTTTCTTGCCCTGCCGGCTGCAGCCGCTTGGCGCGATGAGCTGATCCAGCTGGCCCGCGCGCTGGATTAAGCCAGCAACCTAGGATGGGTTAGCCGCCTAGCGGCGTTAGCCATTGCCGTATTTAAGGGGTGAGAGCGGTTGCTGGGTATCGCTGCGCTCAACCCAGCTTACGGCTACTGCTTAGGCTTGGCTCAGTCGAGCATGTCGCCGTAGCGTGCATCCTTCTTGAACACCAGCGGTTGGGCGAAGCCCGGCACCTTGATCTGCTCGGGGCTGATCTCGATCTGCTGATCGTCGATCAGATCGTTACCGAAGTTGTAGATGATCCCCAGTTGCCCCAGCAGTGCTTGCGCGTCGTAAGCCTGGGCGGAAGCTCGGGTGGCTTCGCGGCGCTGCAAGTAGGCGGCAAATGCTGCTTCACCATGGCGCTTGCGCAGCATGCGTTCAGCGACATGCGGTGCCAGCAGCAGGGCGCTGGCATTGTTGCCGCCAAAACCTTTGGAATTGATAAAGCACACATCCAGTTGCTGCGGCGCACGGGTGCGGTCAGTGGTGGCGAAGCTCAGGTGCTGCTGCCGTACATCGCCCGCCACCGCATCGATGGTTTTGATGCCGGGGATAATGCCGTACTTGAAACTGCCCAAGGCAGAGATCACTTGGTCGCCACTGGCAGCAGCCAGCGAGTGACCGACAAAGGCTTTTACCGCCGTAACCGGCCACTGTTCGATGGCAAAGGTGTTGGCGATCTGGTCGAGAATCACCGACTCGGTCACCCGGTTGGCCGGGGTGCTGGAACCGTGGGCGTGGACGAAGCTGCGCTCACGTACAGCCTCGATACCCAGCAGTTGCACGGCGCTGGCCACGGCCTTGGCCACCGTCAGGTAGTTGCCGGGGCCGGGGGCGGAAATGGATTTCTTGAAGCCGTCGGCGTTGATAAATACATCCGGCACGGCGCCGTGGATGTCGGCGCCCAGCTGCAGC
>TARA_R110000868_G_scaffold11323_6_pt1 | contig 18284 bp, 23 predicted proteins | sample TARA_R110000868 | Tara Oceans TARA_R110000868 (sample SAMEA4397489) | marine metagenome | biome: Polar Biome; feature: [SRF] surface water layer (ENVO:00010504); material: water (ENVO:00002006), including particulate matter (ENVO:01000060) such as... | depth 5 m | reverse complement strand
GTATGATGTAAAAATATTATCACAAAGATGGGGAGGAACTAGATTTGGATACCTAAAGGATCATAAGAATGAATCCTTAGCTTCTAGAATTGTTCCTCAACTAACACAACAGCCAGACGTTTGGATTCAAATTACAGTACCAAATGAATTCCAAAAGGTTGGTAAATACAATATTGGAGTAACAGCAGGAATTGAAACTACACTTTGTGATCCTTCTTGGATTGAAGGATGTAACAGAATGGACCTAGTACTAGTATCAGCACAACATGCTAAGAAAGTATTTGAAGAAAGTAAATTCAATATGCAAGATTCAAATACAGGACAGGTAACAGGTACAGTTGAGCTTCAAACAAAAGTAGAGGTTGTATTTGAAGGAGCTGATATAGAGAAGTATGCACCATTAGCATGGCCAGTTACATTAGATCTTTCAGACATACCAGAAATGTTCTGCTTCCTAACAGTAGGGCACTGGCTTCAAGGAGCAATCGGAGAGGACAGAAAAAATATTGGATACACTATTAAAGCATTCTTAGAAACATTTAAGAATAAAAAAGATCAACCAGCACTTATTTTAAAAGTACAAGCAGGAGCAGGAACCTCTATCATGGATAGGGAAGCAGTATTAGATAAAATTGATGCAATTAGAAAAACAGTAAAAGGTAAATTACCGAACATCTACCTCTTACATGGAGAAATGTCTGATGCTGAAGTAAATGAATTATACAATCACGGTAAGGTAAAAGCAATGATCTCTTTAACAAAAGGAGAAGGATTTGGGAGACCTCTACTAGAGTTCAGCTTAATCAATAAGCCAATTATAGCTTCAGGATGGTCAGGACATATTGATTTCCTAGACAATCAATTTACAAAACAAATCGGAGGAACTTTACATAACGTACATCCATCAGCCGTAGTAGATAAGATGATACTAGCAGAGAGTTCTTGGTTTAAACCAGACGATTCTCTTGTAGGAAAAGCTTTAAAAGATGTATTTGAAGACTATAAAGTATATAAGGAATTAGCCAAAAGACAGGGGTATAGGAGTAGAACTGAGTTCTCGTATGATAAGATGAGAGAGACGCTAGATACTCTTCTAACACAGTACATTCCTGAATTCCCTAAGCAAGTACAGTTAAAGTTGCCTCAACTTAAGAAAATAGAACTACCAAAATTAAAAAAGATATAATGGAAGAAAAAATGTCAATCTGTCCACATTGTGGAGGAAATGCTTGCTATGAACAAGCAGTAACAGAAGAAGTCACAACGAGCTTTTGCTTTGGATGCGGGTATTCAACTTCAACTCTAATGGTTCAAGGAGGAGATCTAGTAAACAAAACACTAGAAGCATCACCAGAACTTTACAAAGACCTTATGTTTGTAAGTGAAGATAAAAAAGTTTGGTTCCCTTCCACAGTTACTCTTCCAAATAAAGGAATGGTATTCTTAGACGGAACAGCAAAGGAGAATTGGAGATGGGCAGCAGTAACTTCAGTAGAGATCCTAGAAGAAGAGAAAGCTAAATTTCCGAAAGGTCAAACAACTAAAATGGATATGAAAAATATCAAACATTTTGAGAAAGAAGACTTTATGGAAGCATTAGATGCTATCAAATTCTTTGATGTAGAAGTTGCAGAATCGGAATAAATTTCTTATATTAATAAGATGAAAATAAGTTATGCAATAACAGTTTGTAATGAATTAGAGGAAGTTAGAAGACTAGTCGACTTCCTCATTCTTATTAAACGAAGAGAAGACGAGATAGTAATCTTGTTTGATGAGAAAAACGGAACAGATGAGGTATTCAACTATATAGAATCTCAGGTTGGAGAGTGTGAAGTCTTCTGTGAAAAGTTTGAAGGACACTTCGCTGATTGGAAAAATGAACTTACATCACACTGTACAGGAAAGTACATCTTTCAGATAGATGCAGACGAACTTCCAACTGAGGACCTTATTGTAAACCTTCCATACATTTTAGAAGTTAACCAAGATGTAGATGTATTCCTTGTACCAAGAATCAATACAGTAGAAGGACTCACTCATGATCACATACGTCAATGGAGATGGAATGTGAATGACAAAGGCTGGGTAAACTTCCCAGACTACCAATGGAGAATCTATAGAAATGATCCTACCATAAAGTGGAAGAACAAAGTACATGAGGTACTAGAAGGATTTAAAACATCTACACTACTTCCAGCAGAAGAACTATACTGCTTATACCATCCAAAAACAATCGACAGACAAGAGAAACAGAACAATTACTACGATACTCTATGAAAAAAGCCTTAATAACAGGAATAAACGGACAAGACGGATCTTACTTGGCTGAATTACTTTTAGAGAAAGGTTATGAAGTCTGGGGAACTGTTAAGAGGAACTCTGTAGCTGAGAATCAAACAGCAAGACTTGATAAAGTTTATGATAGAATTAAGCTAGAGTATGCCGACCTAACAGATTTAGCTTCACTAGTAAGAGTACTTGTAAAGGTACAGCCGGATGAACTGTACAATTTAGCAGCACAATCACATGTTAGGATATCTTTTGATCAACCGCTATATACAGCCAGTGCAACAGGAATAGGTACATTAAATGTACTAGAAGCAGTAAGACTTGTATCACCTACTACAAAGATATATCAAGCATCATCTTCAGAAATGTTTGGAAATAGTATTGATGAGGATAGATTTCAAAGAGAAACCACACCACTCAATCCAGTATCGCCGTATGGATGTGCTAAAGTATTTGCATATAACATCAGTAGAAACTACCGTAACTCTTATAAGATGTTTGTATCAAACGGTATTTTATTCAATCATGAATCACCTCGCAGAGGTACAAACTTTGTTACAAATAAAGTATGTAAAGAAGCAGTTAAGATTAAATTAGGATTATCCAATGAACTAAAGTTAGGAAACTTAAATGCAACAAGAGATTGGGGTCATGCTAAGGATTATGTATATGCAATGTGGTTAATACTTCAACAAGACAAACCAGATGACTTTGTTTGCTCAACCGGAGTATCACATTCAGTACAAGAGTTATGTGAATATGTATTTGGGAAGTTAGGCTTGGACTGGAAACAATATGTTAAGCAAGATGAAAAATTCTTACGACCAGAAGAACTACATGACTTGAAAGGAGACAGTAGTAAATTAGTTAAAGCAACAGGATGGAAGCATGAATATACTTTTAAAAGTATGTTAGATGAAATGGTTGAATATTGGATAAATCACTACAGTAAATGAAAGTATTAGTAACAGGAGGAACAAGCACAGTAGGTAAGCACCTTCAGCAAATTATGCCACAAGCAGTCTACCTTAGTAGTAAGGAGTGTGACTTAACAAGTTATGAAGATACCTTAAAAGTATTCTCAGAAATAAAACCAGACATTGTTATACACCTAGCAGCTTTAGTTGGAGGCATTCAAGATAATATAAACAGGCCAGTAGATTATTTAGAACAGAACATACTTATCAATCTAAATACTATTAAAGCCTGTCACAGAGTTGGAGCTAATAGGCTTATTGCTTTAGCAAGTACTTGCATATTTCCAGACACTGTGGGAAAATATCCTATGACTGAAGAGGATATATTTAATGGAGCCCCAACTCCTACTAATTTTGAGTATGCATACAGCAAACGGTGTATGATCGCTCAGATTGAAGCATATAATAAGCAATACGGTACACAGTACTGTTATATTACTCCTTCAAATTTATACAGTGAACTAGACTCACATAAAAAAGAAAAAGCTCATTATGTAGCTGCGTTGTTAGATAAAATAATAGAGCAAGACAGTATAGGAGGAGACACCTTAAGCCTCTTAGGAACAGGAAAGCCTCTAAGACAGTTTACTTACGTAGGAGATATCGCTGAGATTATAAAACTTATGATAGAGCAAGACATTACAGAGTCTTTCAATATATCTAACCCAGAGACTTACAGTATAGCAGAGTTGGCAAAAATCGCTTTAATATCTTTAGGAAAGGGTGACTGGAAAATAAAATATAGTCAGCCTGAATTAGATGGTCAGTATAGGAAAGATGTCTCTATTGAAAAAATGTTAAAGATATTTCCTAACTTTTCCTTTACAAAGTTTGGGGATGGAATAAAAAGTTCGTATATTAATAAAATAAATCAAAAAGAAAGTTATGAATAACAAAAAACAGGAAATCTTAAACTCAATTAGAGACTACGTTAAGCAATCTCAGAAAGAAAAAACATGGAAAGAAGGAGAAGACTGGGTACAATACTCAGGACCTTATTTCGACGATGAAGAATTTGTAGCCGGAGTAGAGTCTTTACTTAATGGGTGGTTTATACTAGGGGAAAAAGGTAGAGAGTTTGAAAAGAAGTTTGCACCATTCTTAGGAAAGTCAGACGGAGTTATAGTAAACTCTGGAAGTTCAGCTAACCTATTGATGGTTGCGATGTTAAAATCAAAAAGAGGAGGAGCATTAGCCGCAGGAAGTAAGTTTATTACACCTGTAGTATGTTTTCCAACAACAATCAATCCTTTAATACAAAACGGATACGTTCCTGTATTTGTTGATGTTGAATTACCAAACTTGAATCTAAATCTAGACCAGGTAGAGAAGTTATTGGAAGAGGATACCAATAGAGAGATCAAAGGTATTATCTTTGCTCACGTATTAGGTAATCCACCTGACATGGATCGATTGATGGCTATTGTTAAAAAGTACGATTTAATATACTTAGAGGATTGTTGTGATGCTTTAGGATCAACTTGGGATAATCAACCTTTAGGATCTTTTGGAAAGATCTCAACATGCTCATTCTTCCCAGCACATCACATGACAACAGGTGAAGGAGGATTTGTAGCTTGTAATAATATTAAACAAAGAATGTTACTAGCTTCATTAAGAGACTGGGGACGTGCTTGTTACTGTAATACTTCTAAGCCTGGAAATGTTACTTGCGGAACAGCTTGTGGAGTTAGAATGAGTAATTGGTTTAAAAAGTACCCCGAGTTAACATACGATCACCGTTATGTATTTGACGAGATTGGATACAACTTAAAGCCAACAGAAATGCAAGCAGCTATTGGATTAAAACAAATTGAGAAGTTAGATGTGATGCATGAAAGACGTAAAGAGAACTTTAAAAAGTTACGTACTATATTTGATAAATACGAGCAATACTTCCACTTACCTTACGCTTTAGATAAAGCAGATGTTAGTTGGTTTGGATTCTTATTAACAGTAAAAGATGGGGCTCCATTTGAGAAGAATGACTTAGTAGAGTTCTTAGAAGCTAGTAAAATACAGACAAGATCATACTTTACAGGTAATGCATTATTCCATCCAGCATATACAGATCTTCCAATGTTTGCTCACTATACAGATCCTGTTAATGAATTCCCAATAGCAACTAAGACTACAAAAGATACATTCTTTTTAGGAGTATTCCCAGGAATTACAGAAGAACAATTAGACTACATTGGTAGAATGGTTGATAAATTTTTTGAAACTATTTAATGAGTTACATTACCTTTAAAACTCTAGGGGAAGCAGGTAACCTAGCCTCTCAAATGCAACAGTATGCTTCATTGTATGCTGTTGCAAAAGAGACAGGAAAGCAAATAATATTCCCAGAATCAAGCATTAAGAGAGGGTATACGTTTAAATTTGCTGAAGTGTTAGATATAGATGTGGAAGTAAGGTCGGATAGTTTTTTTAATGATTTTGTAAATGTGCGTCCAGATGATAGTTTACTTTTCGATAATAGAATCTTTCAACTAGATAAAGGTACCAATTATAATATTGAAAATAGATTTGACTATTATGGATATTGGTATGAGAAGTATGCTAAAGATGTAGCAGATTGGAAGTGGAGAGATAACTTTTACGCCATAGCAAATAAGCAATACTCAGAAATAAAACTACAAGGAAAAGAAACAGTAGCAATACATGTAAGAAGAGGAGATTACCTACTACCTCAGCATAATCATTTTTGTAGATTAGACACAGAGTATTATGGAGCAGCATTAGCACATTTCTTTGAAGATATTGACAAGTATCAATTCTTAATATTCTCAAACGATATTGAATGGTGTAAGGAAAATCTAATTGAAGAAAGTGAAATAGTTACTTTTATAGAACCAGGATTGGATTATGTAGATTTAATAATGATGAGCTTATGTGATCATACGGTAACTGCTAACAGTTCCTACAGTTGGTGGGCTGCTTATCTAAATAGAAATGTTAATAAAAAAGTAATATGTCCTACTAATTACTTGATGGGATTTAGTCCATGGTCTCATATAAACGGAAATTACTATCCGCCAACTTGGATTAATATAGATAATAAAAATTAAAAATGACAAAAGTAGTTTACGTAACAGGGTGTTTAGGTTTTATAGGATCTTATGTAACAAGAGCATGCCTGAATAAAGGATGGTATGTTAAAGGAGTTGATAAAGGAACATATGCAGCCAATAAAACTCTTCTAAAAGAATTTCAAGAGTACAGTAATTTTTCATTTGTAAATTGTGATATAAATGACCTAAAGTTCTTATATGATTGCGATTATATAATTAATACAGCAGCTGAAACTCACGTAGGTAATTCCATATCCAACTCAGATGATTTTGTACATTCAAATATAAACGGAGTACATAATCTACTAGAATTAATTAGGAACCACAGAGGAGAGAATGTTTCTAAGCCTATACTACTACACTTTAGTACTGATGAGGTATATGGAGATATCGAAGAGGGAGAGCATATCGAAACAGACCTACTTAAACCATCCAATCCATATTCAGCCACTAAAGCAGCAGCAGATATGCTAATTACAGCATGGAGTAGAACTTATAAACTTCCATATATAATTATTAGGCCAACTAACAATTACGGTATAGGACAGTATGTTGAGAAGTTAATCCCTAAAGCTTGTAAGTATTTAAAGCTTGGTAAAAAAATTCCACTACATAATAATGGTACTCCAATCCGAAATTGGCTACATGCAAGTGATACAGCTCAAGCAGTAATTACAATTATTGAATCAGGAGTACAAGATGAAATATTTAATATTTGCGGAGGATTTGAGCAAAGTAATTTGGATACTATCAAAAAAGTTCTTATATTACATAAAGGTAGTACTGATATAGATATTGAATCTTATGTTGACTTAACGTTAAAGAGACAAGGGCAAGATGTTCGGTATGCTTTAAATGACGATAAGTTAAGAGCATTAGGATGGACACCTCAAGTATCTTTTGATACAGAATTAAAATATATTGTAGAATATTCTAAAGAAAAATTTATATGGTAATTTACATTGATATAGACGAAACTATCTGCAATAGCCCAGATAAGCCAGATTACAGTAATAGTACACCTATTATGGAGAATATCGACAAAGCAAATAAATTATACGAACAAGGAAACTTAATTGTATACTGGACAGCTAGAGGAACCGGAACAGGGGTTGATTGGACAGAGGTTACTAAAAGACAATTTAAAGAATGGGGAGTAAAGTATCATGGGCTAAAATTTGGAAAGCCTAACTATGATCTTTTTATTGATGATAAAAATATAAACACAGATGATTGGAAATAATACAACACATACATACTATGAATAATAAAATTTTTAAAAACTTATTTGTCTTAGAATTAGCAAATAACCATTGGGGAGATCTGGAAAGAGGTAAGGAAATAGTACGACAGTTTGCAAAAGTTGTAAAAGATAACAACGTACACGCAGCTATAAAACTTCAGTTTAGAGATACTGATACATTTATTCATAAAGATTTTAGGGAAGTAGGGCAGGGAGCAGATCTAACAACCTTGCCGAAACGTAATAGGTATATACAAAAGCAAGCAAGAACTAAACTAACCTACGAACAGTTTAAGGAGTTAGTAGACTATATTAAAAAGCACGACTGTATACCTATGTCAACACCTTTTGATGAGAAATCAGTCGACTGGTGTGTAAGCATGGATCTACCTATTATTAAGATAGCAAGCTCAGATATTAATGACTGGGTACTGTTAAATAAAATTGCTTCAACTAAAAGACCGGTAATAATTTCGACAGGAGGTGCTAATGATAAACAGATTGACGATGTTATTAAGTTTTTTACTAACCGTAACATTCCTATTGCTGTAAATCACTGTGTATCTAAATATCCTAGTGAAGATAATGAACTTGAATTAGATCAGATTGACTATTTAAAAAGTAAATATCCTGATTTAGTTATAGGATTATCTACACACGAGTACCATGATTGGCATTCATCAATGTATATCTCTTACGCAAAAGGAGCTCGAACATGGGAACGGCACATAGATATACCTTACCCAAAAGGTCATGAACAAAAAGAAGTTTCTAACTACTGTTCTCTTCCTCATCAAGTAGATGAATGGTTTAAGTCCTTTAATCGAGCAGTAACAATGTGCGGTACATCAGATAATGTAAGAAGGGTTGTAGATGAAAAAGAGTCAAACTACTTAGAAGCTTTATACAGAGGGTTGTACCTTAAGCAAGATCTTAAAAAAGGTACTAAAATTACATTAGAACATTTATACAGTGCTATTCCTTATCAAAAAGAAATAGGACATATTACATCAAGACAGTATTTTGACGGAGATTTCATATTAAATAAGGATATTAAAAAAGATGCTCCGTTAACCAAAGAGGATATTATATGATAAAAGTTGCAGACTTTGTTATAGATTATTTTAATAAAAAAGAAATAGATACAGCCTTCACAATTTCAGGTGGAGGTTGTATTCATCTTATTGAAGCTTTACGTAAATCTAAAATGGATATAATATGCCCTCATCATGAGCAATCAGCTCTAATGGCGAGTGAAGGGTATTTTAGAATGAAAAATAAGATAGCACTAAACGTAGTAACAACAGGTCCAGGAGGTACAAATACTTTAACAGGACTGTTAGGTCTATGGCTAGACAGTATACCTTCTATTATTATATCAGGACAGGTACCAAGCAGTCAATTATCCGAAGGTACTGGATGTAGACAAATTGGCGATCAAGAGTTCAATATCGTAGAAGTTGTAAAGCCTATGACTAAGTATGCAGCAATGGTTAAGGATAGTAGTGAGATTTTACGAATACTTGATCAAGCTTATTTTGAAGCAACTACAGGAAGACCAGGTCCTGTATGGATTGATATTCCGCTAGATATCCAAGGAGCTTTTATAGAAGAAAATACACTAAGAGGATTTACAGGTAAAGAGAATATTTTACCTCCTTCTGAAAAAGATATAGAAACTTTTAAACAACTACTACACCAATCAAAAAAGCCTTTAGTAGTTGTAGGAAATGGAATAAGACTTTCTAATACATACGATAAGGTAAATAAGTTCCTAACCAAAACAGGTATACCAGTTGTAACAGGCCCACACTCAGGAGTAGATGCAGTGGATAACACTCTCCCTAATTATTGTGGAAGAATAGGTATATTAGGACAGCTTACATCTAACACTATTGTACAGGAAGCAGATCTTATTATTGGACTAGGTACAAGACTTCCAGTAAAGATGACAGGGTATAATATAGCAGAATTTTCACCAAAGTCTAAAAAAGTATTTGTAGATATTGATAAATTTGAAGTTGATAAACATTCCTTTGCTGTAGAACAGGCCATTATTACTGATTTAAGATTATTTTTTGATAGTATAGAAAATCTTGACTACAATGAGGATATACAAGACTGGACAAAGTATACTACGGCTTTAAGAAAAGAGCAACAATACTACCACCCTAAGCATGAAGGTATAAAGGATTATGCTTCTTTTTATTATTTGATTAATAAAGCACCAAGTATTTTTAAGAATACACCTATAACTACAAGCAATGGTTCTGCACATGTAATTACACTGCAAATGTATCAATTGAATAAAGATCAAAGGCTATTCACAAATGTAGGATGCGCTAGTATGGGATATGGACTTCCAGCAGCAATAGGAGCATGTATTGCAAATGATAGACAAAATGTCATATGTGTTGAAGGAGATGGAAGCATTATGATGAATCTACAAGAATTAGAAACTATTCGAGGATATAATCTACCAGTTAAGACTATTATAATAAACAACGACGGATACCTTTCTATTAAATTATCTCAAGAAGCTTTTTTTGAAGGTAATGAATTTGCAAGTGGACCATCTAACGGAGTTACTATTCCTAGTTTTGAAAAAATAGCACAAGCTTTCAATATTAACTATTACAGTATTTCTTCAAATGATGAAATAGAGCAAACACTCACTACAATGTTAGAACAAGAAGGACCTTGTATTGTAGAAGTATTTACTCATCCTAAAGAACGTCACGAACCTAAAGTTATACACAAAGGAGTAGATAGTAAAGGACGAATCATACCAGGTACATTAACAGATATGTATATATCAGATTCATACTAATATGAAAATATTTTTAACAGGAGGAAGTAGAGGTATTGGGCTTGTAATTAAAAACACTCTTGAACAAGCAGGGATAGAAGTAATACATCCAACCTCAGAAGAATTAGATTTAAGCATTGATTTTAACATAGAACCTATACTTGTAGACGGATTTATACATTGTGCAGGAATTAATATTATTGCAGATCATAAAAATATTAATCAAGCTGAATTATTTCAAATATTTCAGATTAATACTTTTAGTTTTGTAAGTCTATGCTCTAAACTAAACTTCACACAAGGAAGTAATATAGTTGCTATAGGGTCATTATATTCAACTCAGACTAAAGAATCTCGTATACAATATACTATGTCTAAACATGCACTATATGGAGCAGTAAAGACTCTAGCATTAGAAAAAGCCTCAGATAAAATAAAAGTAAATATAATATCTCCAGGATTTGTTGATACTACCTTAACACGTAAAAATAATTCTAAAGAAAGAATAGATTTTTTAAATGAGAATATACCTTTAGGTTTAACAGATAGTTGTGAAATTGCAAATTTATGCTTATATTTAATTAAGCAGAATAATGCAATAACAGGTCAAAATATAATAATAGACGGAGGATATTCCTTAAAGAGCATATGATAAATAAATTTACAGTACAGGGAAAAGAATTTGAAGTATCTACAGATATTCAAACAGAAATGACAATTAAATCAACACCAGAAACTTATAAAGTAGTTTTTAAAAGTTTTAACAATACTTTTAATGAAAAAGACGTTGTACTAGTTGATAAAAATGTAAGAGAGTTGTACAATATACAACACACTAGGCTTATTGAGATAGAGGCAATAGAAGAAAATAAATCTATTGAAACAGTTCTCAGCATTTGTGAAAAATTATTAGAGTATCGATTTGATAAAGGATCTACCTTAGTAGTAATAGGTGGCGGTATTTTGCAAGACCTTGGAGCATTTACTGCTAAGATGTACAAAAGAGGTATTAACTGGTGTTTTTTTCCTACAACTCTACTCTCACAATGTGATAGCTGTATTGGGGGTAAAACAGCATTGAATTTTAAATCTTATAAAAATCAATTAGCATTATTTTCTGCACCTCAAAAAGTAGTTATAGATACACAATTCTTATCTACATTAAAGCAAGAAGATATTATATCCGGATACGGAGAGATAGTAAAACTATTCTTAATTGGAGGAGAGTATTATGTGTCTAATATAGAAAATTTTGACATAAAAACATCGATATACCATTCTTTAGCAATAAAGCAAGCTGTAGTAGAGTATGATGAATTTGAATACTTAGAAAGAAAATCTCTTAATTACGGGCACTCTTTTGGACATGTAATTGAGACATTGACAGACTATAAAATACCACATGGGGAAGCAGTACTACTAGGTATTTACATTATAAATAAACTATTTAATAACTCAGCTGAAATTACAAAGATAGTAGAGAAGTATATAACATCAGAAAAACTAGCTGGAATAGATATAGATACTTTAGTTAATAATCTTATAACAGATAAAAAAGTTGTAAATGGAGTAATTACATTAGTAGTAGTTAATACTCCTGGAGAGACTTTATTTATTGAATCGCCTATAGATGATAATTTAATAAAGAGAGTTTATGAGGTATTTGCTAATTGATTTTGGCGCATCTTTTATAAAGACAGCTATATACAATAGTGTTAATGATTCTTTAGAAAATTTTCAAGAAATAAAATCACCTTTTGTAGAAAATAGTATTATTGAAAAAGATGTAGTACGATCAATATTATTAAAAGTAGTTAACTCGTACACCAATATAGACAGGGTAGTGGCATGTAGTATATTAGGAGGGTACTATAAGGAAGACCTTTACTATTCCTGGAAAGTTGGAAATAGAGAAAAAGGATCTTCATGCTTATTAAGTGAATTATTTAAAGAAGAGAAAACATTTCACATACACGAACACCATAAGGCTGCAGTAAATGCACAAGAGTATATACAGGGGTTAGAGATACTGGGGTATATTAATAAAATACCGGTATACAGTATACTAGGAGATACAGACTGTGTTACAGAGTCCTTACAGCTGGATTCAAAAACAGTAGTAGTTAATATCGGAACAGGATCACAAGTTATTAGTTCTACAGAGCGGTATAGTTATATCCCAGCAGGAAGATCTTTTCTAGTATTTGAAGAATTATTTAATTCATTAGGAGTATCTCTTTTTGACTATTTCAAGCAATTAAGTGTAGAGGATGTACAAAATAGTTCTTTAAAAATAAACTTAAATACTTTTAAACAATCTTATAAATATATGACAGGAGGGTCAATTGAAGATATTAATGAAGGATGTTTTAATATAAAAAATCTAGCAGGATCTATACTAAAAGAACTAGTACTACAGTACTCAGAATACATAGATAAGAACACTGTAACTACAATAGTACTAGTAGGAGGTATTCCTCACAAAATACCAGTACTACCTAGACTTTTTCAAGAATACTACCCAGGTATGGATATTAGATACGAAAGTGGAGAAGTAAATACACACCAAGGATTAATCATGTTTATAAAAAAATATCTATAGATGAAAATACTAATTACAGGAGGGAACGGTTATATAGCAAGAAGTATTGCTAATAGTCTTTGGGAGAAATATCATATAATAGCTCCAGGAAGAGAAGAACTAGATTTACTTGATTCTAAATCTGTAGATACTTTCTTTGAAGGAAAATATTTTGATGTGGTAATACATACTGCAACAGTTGGAGGAAGTAGATTAAAAGAAGAAGATGAAACAGTTAGCTTTTATAACTTAATTATGTTCTATAATTTAATCAGAAAAAAAGAACAATTCAGTAAACTAATCTCATTTGGTTCAGGAGCTGAACATAGAGCAGAATATACTCCATATGGATTTAGTAAAAAGATAATAAATAAACTTATACACAAGCATGACAATTTTTACAACTTAAGAATATATGCTGTGTTTGATGAAAAAGAAAAAGATACACGCTTTATTAAAGCTAGTATACAACGTTATCTAACTAATGATCCAATAGTTATACATCAAGATAAGTTAATGGATTTTATTTATATGCCTGATCTAATCTCTATAGTAGAACACTACCTAGTAGGTAAGGATCTTTTGAAAGAAGTGAACTGTATATACGACGATACTGTCTCGTTAAGTAATGTAGCTCAGCAAATAAATAACTTATCAATAAGTAAAGTACCAATCAATATAGAAGATCCACTACCGGGACAGAACTATATAGGAACTTATAGCGAGCTTCCAATAGCTTTTATAGGATTGGAACAAGGAATTAAAAATGTTTATAGTAAATTAAAAATAAAATGAGTACTAGATGAAATCAATTAGTTTTTGTATAGCTTCGGCTAATAACGAAAAGGAGTATACAAAGCTTCTTTTAAAATCATTAAAAGATCATACACAGATTGATCTTCACGAAATCTTAATCTTTATAGATTCAGATAATCAAAACACATACGAAGCATTACAGGAACTTCAAAAAGAAATACCTGGACTAAAGCTTTGTAAGAATCCAAATCCATTTCCAATCGGAAGTCAGAGAAATGTGTCAGTGATGTTTGATGCAGCTAAAAATGATATAGTATGTTACTTGCAATCAGATATGGTAGTAGGTAAGGACTTTGATAAACATTTGTTAGAAAGTCTGACATCAGAGAAGAGAGTACTATCAATGGCTAGAATAGAACCGCCACTACATCCAGGCTCTCCAGAAAAAATTGTAAAAGACTTTGGAATTACTCCTGAAGCTTTTGACTATAAAGCTTTTAATTTATTTGTAGATGAGTTGCAAAAAGAGAATAGGCCAAACATGGTTGGACACTTTGCACCATTTGCTGTATATAAAAAGACATGGTTCGATGTACTAGGAGGCTTTGACACACAATTCAGATGCTCTAGAGAAGATTCTGATACTATTATTAGAATGGAGCTTTGTGACTTAGAGATGATACAGACTTGGAATGCTTGTGTATATCATTTTACTTGTGTATCAAGTAGGGGTACAGATTGGTACAAATCAAATGCAGATGCAGCATATAAGAATGAATTACAACAGCATGCAGATATGCAAGAGCTAAAAAGATTTATTCGTAAATGGGGATTTTTTGGACATCATCCACAGCCTGTTTATAACATAGCATTTAAAGTAGAGATAGATAGAATGGTTAACTTTGACTTACTTCAATGGTTAGAGCCTTATTGTAAAAAACTATATATAACAGATAGTCAGATTGTAGACGAACTTATAAATAGATTAGAGTTTGAAGCTCACTACTACAGTAATCTACGATGGAAATATCCTAATGAATATTGGCAATCAGTTAAAGAACTTTTTAACCCTACAGATTTTAGTACAAGAATATCACATACAGATATAGATTCAAAACCAGAAGAAGATATTATAATCTCATTTAAGTATTCAGAACTAAAAGAAAGTTTTAATGAAGAGTTAAGAAGTGTAATAGAGAACATTCATGCTGTTGTAGATCAAAATGAAGAAGGTATTTTGAGTTATGGGCCTTTCACATTTGATATAAAGAAGAAGAATAACATAATGCAGACATATAAAAAACAACTAACCACAGACAAATTAATATCTTCACAGAAATTTATATTTGTATAGTAATTACTATTTATACTAAAAACATATGAGCTTAATCAACGAAATAAAAGAAATGCTATCCGAAGTTACAAAGGTAAACTTCAAAGGAAATAAGTTTGTTCTTAAGATAGATGTAAATGAAGATCCAAATAAGAAAGGAATAAAAATACAATTCCTTCCAACTACATTCGCAGGTATGTCTAAACAACAACAAGATGATATTGCTATGGACTTAGGAGCTAAATTAAATCAAGGATTAGCACCTCTAGGGTTAGCAGTAGAGAGAGACAGAGAGTTAAAGGATAAAACAATTGTAGGCTTCTTTATCTATATCGAATATCTAGATAAGATTATAATTAATGCTTTAAATCAAGCAGCACAAGAACCAAGTAACAATTAAATAAAAAAGATATGCCACAGTTTTGTTTTTATTCAAAGAATAATCCTACACAGGAACCAGTAGGAGTTGTGTATGCAGCAAGTAGAGAAGAAGCAGTAAAGTTCTTCTCATTATCAAAACAATTACCAATAAACGATTTTCTAACAATTTTTGAAGTAAAGAACTATAGCTATGGTGCACAAGAAGGAATTGCGGAAAGTACTAAACAACTCCTTAAAGGGTAGTGTAGTAATAAAAGAGAAAGATATGGCTAGAGATGTAATAGAAAAGAAACTATTTATCGAAAGCATAATTCTTTTAAGGGAGATAGAAGATAGGAGAGACTTTATGGAAGAAGAGATCGGAATGGATATGTCTATCTATGAAGAAAAGTTCTTACAAATTATAGAAAACTTATTTAAAGTCCATTTCTCTAAAGAGCAATTTGCTTTGATTCAATACTACCTCTACAAAGTTCCTACAATAGATGATTGGGACGGTATGATTGATATTACAGATGGAAAGGAAATGATTACAGTAAAGTTTGAAACACCAGAAGAGGTCTGGACTGTAATTAATAGCCTAAATAAATAAGAAAGTAGTTGCTAGATAACACTATTGTTCGTATATTTAGGTATAAATAATAAATAAAAACGGTTATGAGCTTAGAACAAATTAAATGTACAAGGTGTAAGAATGATATGCCTAAATTACGATTGGACAACTACGGATATGATTTCTGTGTTGAATGTTCAGATGTAAAGCCTAAGGTAGGGCGTATTAGAGTAGTAGGAGAAGGAGACTATACAGTCACTGAACTCGATATCTTAGACCAAGATACAGCTAGAAGACTTCAGGAGTTGGAAAATACTTCTAGAGGAGTTAGAAATATTCCATTAGAGATCTTAAACTTTGATGAGGATGAAATGTCTGATGACAGTAGAGCAATCTCAGAGGCTACTGATAAGGCATTAGAAGGAGAACTAGAAGTCTTAGAAGAAGACGAGATAGAAGACCTAGAAGATGTTGAAGATGTAGAGCTTGAAGACGAAGACGACGAATAGATGCCACCAAGTAAATTCATATCGAAAGATGATTGCTTAAGAGCAATGCAAAATACTAGAAGTAACCGAGGAGCAGCTCGGTTTCTTCGATGTAGCTTTGTACACTATAAGAAGTATGCTAGGACTTATGTGAATGATCAAGGAGTAACTCTATGGGAGGCTCATAAGAATCAATCAGGGGTAGGTATTCCTAAATACCTTCCTAACAAAGGCAAGCAAGCACCTCTTAAAGAATTGATTGAAGGAAAGATATCAGTAACTTCTTTTGAGCCAGCCAAAATCAAACAGAGATTAGTATTTGAAGGGTATTTAAAGGAAGAATGTAGCCGATGTGGCTTTCATGAAGAGAGAGTAACAGATCATAAAATACCTTTGATACTTCAATTCAGAGATAAGAACAAAGTCAACTACGAGCTTTCTAATATAGAGCTTATGTGTTACAATTGTTCTTTCCTATATTCAGTATCACCTATTACCGACAAGCAAGTAGCAGCAGCAGAAGACTCTGTAGACAGACAAGTAAGAGATTTTGATTGGGAGGTAGATGATGCAATGAAAGAGCATTTAGAATCATTAGGACTTTGGAATGAAACACCAACAGACGGCTCACAATACATCTCAGAAAACTATAGAAGAAATGAAAAAGAAGACTAAACCTTCCAGAGAAAGAATTGTAGCCAACAAGCTTGTAAAGCAATCTGAACAGAATGAAAAGCTGAGAGAGAAGACAATTAGTAATTCTTTTTGGAAATTGTTTAGAAAATAGTTGCTAGAACGAATCTTTATTCTTATATTTAGGTATAAATAAAAAGATATGGCAGAAAAGACAGGCGCAACGGTAAAGAAGCTTCATGATTTTAATACCTCAGGAGTATTGGAAGTATGTATTAAAGGTAATTGGTATAGGACTACTTGTAATGATTTCAGATCATTCGATGGTCAGAGAAGAATAACTGAGCCTATCAAGCAGCCAGGTATAGGAGAGAGCTTTAATGATATAGAATTTAAGACCTATGACTATAATGGTCCGGTCTATATCCTTCAGACAAATCTAGAAGTAATCAGAATGGATACAGAAACAATTGTAACTAATCCACTAATGCCAGTAGAACAGAAATCATTAATCAATAGCAATCGAATATGAAAAAACTGCAAATAGAATCTATGCAAGACCTAGAGACTATCTTCAAAGAAAGATCAGTTGAGATGACAACTAACATTAGAGAGAGTATTCAAGAAGCTTTAAAGAAAAAAAAGAAGTCAGCTCTAATATTTGAGATAGAGGTAGAAGGGTTGGAGAGTTCATTCGAAGTATCTCTAACACATAAAGAATGGACCTCAGCTCTAGAGAATTGCTTGAAGCATTATGAAGAGTGGGAGATGGGAGATGATGCAATTGATACTTATTTATTACTTAAAGAACTAAAAGCATGATAAAGCCTTATACTAAGACATTTGTATGTGAATTGACTGGAATCAAGACAACTTATACGTACAACGGTGCCAGTATCGTTACTGGTATGATAAAAGCGGAGTTCGAATATCCTAAAGAATACTTAGATGAATTCAATAAAAAGGAAAAAAGACAGAGTAATCTTCCGAAAACAAAACAAATGTTCTTAAATCCTGCAACAGGAAAAGAAGTTGGATATTACAGAGCTAAGAATTTAGGCCTTGTAAAATAAATTAAAAAAAGTTTGTATATTAGTTGCTAGAACGAATCTTTGTTCGTATATTTAAGTATAGAAATCAATTAAAAACAATAAGGTATGTTAG
>TARA_R110000868_G_scaffold104453_4_pt1 | contig 18284 bp, 17 predicted proteins | sample TARA_R110000868 | Tara Oceans TARA_R110000868 (sample SAMEA4397489) | marine metagenome | biome: Polar Biome; feature: [SRF] surface water layer (ENVO:00010504); material: water (ENVO:00002006), including particulate matter (ENVO:01000060) such as... | depth 5 m | reverse complement strand
GGTGCCTGTTGACGGAGTCGAACCGCCGACCTACTGATTACAAATGGGTTTTAAGCCCTATTTACACAAATAACCCCACTACTCACACATGTAGATATCCTATGCTGTGCAAAGATTTAGCTTGTATATACCTATTAACAGGTGTACCTTGCTTTTACTGCACGTTGTAGCACCAGCGTAGCACTGAAATTAACAAGATAAGAATTAAAATATGAAACAATTACCATCAACCGAAAAAGGTAAAAAGAAATTGCTTGAGAGCATTGCAGGGGAACTTCCTGTTTTAGGTTCTACGGTTAAGGCTATTCATCAATTCCGTATAGAAGAACAAAACAAACGTTTCAATCAATTTATTGAACATTCAGGTATAGATGATAATTTTATTTTAACTTTAAAAGATAATCCTAAACAAAAATCATTGCTTTTAGAGTATGTGGAAACTGTTTTAAATACTCCATTATCAGAGGTGTGTTTAGCACTAGCTCTTATTATTAAAGATGACTCTATTGGTGAGTCCTTAAAATCCGTTTATGCAACCTCATTAAAAGGAATCAGCCAAGGATCTTGCAATGTGTTTATAAAGTTGATGGATTATCTAAATGATCACAAAAAAGAAGATTTGAAACAAATTCTATCAGGTGAACGTAAACGAACATTGCTACCTATCCACGATTCAGGCATTGAAAAATCAGAGCGAGAGTTAGGTGCTTTTATACGAGATTTGAATGCTAGAGGTATAGTCGAAACAGGTGGTTTGGCTGATAATCACGGAAATAATACAGGTTGTAATTTAACAAGTATTTACTTGTATGAAAAACTAAGCCTCGCAAGAAATATTTGCAAGGATGACTAGCCATCACATAAGCTTAATAAAAAGGGTTTCTAAGTAACAATGATAAAAAAAATCTTAAAAGTAATTGCGTGGATATTAGCTGTATTAGTAGTAATAATGTTTTCTGCTTGGTATTGGTTTCAGTTTACTCTAGCCAACACACTTGATAGTAAATTTTATGGTCGTAATGCCTCTTACTTAACGAAAGCCTTATCCTCAGCCTACGGAATAGCAGAGTATTCTCCCTTAATTGAAACTCAATTAAACCTTGAGGAACTAAAGAAGCCTGCCTGTATATTTTTTGATGAAACATTAACATTGAAAGAGTGTATATTCCCACATATGGTAGACCTGTCTGGAAACCGTTGTAAAGGATATGATTGTAAACAGGCAAAACACAATATTGCACATACTCGCCCCCTGCAATTACCCTATATTAGAAGAACACCACAAGTGGTTTGGTTTCACGAGTTCGTACTAGATAATAAAAAATATAAAGATGTGTTGTTCAAAGTTTTAGAAAATCCATGCAACTACTTTAACTCTCTTGACTACAACGTTGATAAAAAAGCACAAGGAAGTTATCAGCAATGGCAGAACTATAGGTGTTCCCACCGAGAAGGTAGAAGGTATAGAAAGTATGAAGTGCACTTTATGTCAAAAGATGGAGAGCTTAGACAAAAAGAAAAATTTACAATAGATTTTGCAAAAAACTATCAAAGAGAACAAAGCTACTATGGACAATCATCCTATGAAAACTTTGGTACGAGTGGCGGTTTTGTAAGTAGATTCAGAAGAATGTTAGCTGTTTCTGTAAAGCATCAAGGTCAAAATGATCGTACTCCTGAAATGAAAGAAGACGCATGTAAAGTGATGGGTATGAATTTCCCCAAAAGTAAGTGTATTCGCCCCTCTTTTTCAACATTAGACAAACCGCAAAAATGCAATAAAAGAGTTTCTGCGCCCTGTATATCATTGACTGCTCATGAGTACCTCAAAACACATGAAGTGATGGAGGAATACAAATTTATTATTGCCAATCCGTGCGAAGGCGCTAAGAAGTATAATAAAAAGAAATTGTTGGCTATATGTGAGGGCAAAAGTAAGAAATCAGGCGCATCCTATAAAGTTAAGCCTGTAAACGTAATCTTTGATTTTATAGATGATACAGGTCACGTTGTGTCGAGTGAGTATTTTGAAGCAAGCGGTGTAAAAAATGACTAGTCATCACATAAACTTCACTAAGAGCAAACTTGATACCTTGCCATCTGCTGATGATGGTAAGCGTGACTATTACTACGATGATGGTCAAGAAGGTTTAATGCTTCAAATGACCGCTAAAGGTGCAAAAACTTATTACGTTTATAAACGTATGCAAGGGCGCCCTCAAAGGTTGAAGCTTGGTAAATATACTGAGATCACTTTAATCGAAGCTCGCAAACTAGCGAAAGAAGCTGTGGGAGCAATCGCTCAAGGTGCTAACCCTCATAAGGAACGTAAATCTGTCCGTGATGAAATGACATTCGGTGAACTGTTTACAAAATTCATTGAAGAATATGCCAAACAGCATAAGTCCACTTGGAAGGAAGACGAAAACACATATAACCGTTATATACGGGCATGGGAGTCAAAACCTATCTCACAGATAAACCGTGACGATGTAACTCGCATTCATACAAAGGTAGGTAAAGACAATGGTATCTATTCTGCCAACCGTTTACTTGCCCTTATACGTGCAGTTTATAATAAGGCTATTGAATGGGAATGGAAAAGTCAAAACCCTGCTACTCACATTAAGCCATTTAAGGAAAAGTCACGTGATCGTTTCTTACAGCCAGAAGAATTAAAACGCTTTTTTGAAGCGCTTGATACAGAACCAAATATTGTTGTGAGAGACTTTATTAAAATGAGTCTATTCACAGGTGCCAGAAAAACCAACGTGCTAGAAATGAAATGGGATGATATCAGCTTACAAGCAGGTACATGGCGTATTCCTATAACGAAAAACGGACAGTCGCAAACTGTTCCCCTTCCCATTGAGGCTATAGATATTATTAAAACCAGAAAAGCATTTGTAGATAGTGAATGGGTGTTCCCTTCCAACCAAACGAATGAGAAACACCTAACCGACCCGAAAAAGACATGGAAGACGCTGATAGCACGTGCAAGCATTCAAGACCTACGTATCCACGATCTTCGCCGTACAATGGGAAGTTATCAAGCTATCTTAGGTGCAAACAGCTTCACGATTGGACGTTCACTTGGACACAAAACCCAACAAGCAACAGAAATTTACGCTCGCATGAACCTTGACCCTATCCGTGAGTCAATGAGCCAAGCCGTTAAAACAATGGTACAACACGCCAATAAGGAAGATGAATAGATGGAAAACATGCCTACACTAGAGGAAATATCACAAGTTGTTGATATGGACGAATATGCATCTAGGTATACTGAAATATTTGATAATTTTTCTGATAATTGGTTTGATAATTACTGTGCTTATAGAGATCTATTTATAGATCTGATACTTAAAGGTATAGCTAGTGAGGAGGAGCTAGACTTACAGCGAGTATTTGAACTTCTTGATGAGGCAGAAAAAATTCATTTTGTAGACCCAGGTTATATTGATAATTTACGTCAAACCATCAAAAACAAACTTCATACAGAAATATCTAAAGAAGAAGTTAAGGCGTCTCAAGAAACTATAGATAAATATATTAGACCCTCAAAAATATTAACTGGTATGAAATACTATGATCGATATTTCTCAGGACTATTAGTAGAACTATTTAATACTGTAGATAAAAATTATGAATTAAGAAGAGTTTACCACCTCAGCTCTGTTATCTTTAAACAAAGTGACTCAACAGTAAAATCATCTTACAAAAAAATAAATGAGATTAATTGGGGGGGGCGATTCTGAAAGTAACAAGCCTGTGATACATTTGCTTTTAGCTTTTTTATACCTTCGTTTAAACACTTTAAATATACAGTGGCAGGATTTAAGACCAAGAGCAACAAAGCATAAAAGAAGTGAAGATACATTAAACCATGCCATTAATGCATACCATCAATTAAAAAAATTATTGACCTATTCAGCCTTTAAAGAGGCAAAGGACATCATAAAAGAAAAACCACCTTTATTAGAAACCTTATTACCTGAAGGCATGTGGGATGATGTCATATCAGAATACGACAAACCCGAATTTGATAATAGTATGACATCTCCTCCAGAATACCTAACTTCACTCTTATATTTTGTTTGTTTACTCAAAAACATTTGTCCCGATGTCATTTTTAATGAAAAAATGATGAAAAAATTCAAAAAATAACATGGTCAAGTTTAACTTAACCATATTAAGTTAAACTTACCCCCGTTTTCACCAATTATTTATGTGTTTATATAGATCTATAGCCACAAGCAATTATGCATGTTGCCGTAGAGATCAACCATTGAATAAAGGTAAAAATATAATGGTTAAATTTATAAACGAACATAGCTTATCCGAGCTTATCGGAATCAAGGCACCTACCCTTCGCAAATGGCGTTGGGAAGGTAAAGGCCCTAAATTTGTAAAATTTGGGTGTCGTGTAATGTACAACATGAAAGATGTTGAAACATACATTGCAGAGCAAACCAGAAGATCAACTGTAGACGTGGGGGAATATGCTCATGGATAAAGTTCATCTAATCAAAGCTGGTCTTTCACCTATTATTTACTTTAAGCACGCCTTAAATGGAAGCTTAGGTAAATCTACTGGTAAAGACTGGCACATGTGGAATGGTATATGTCCATTTCATGCAGACAAAAAAGCAGGCTCATTCTGTATCAATAAACAAAGCGGTGCTTTTAAGTGCTTCTCTTGTGGAACTCATGGTGGCGATATTATTGCTTTCCATCAGCAGAATAATAGCCTGTCCTTCGGTGACACCATCAACCAATTATGGAAGATGATCTCGTGCAACTAGTAAAAACATGGAAGTACAAAACAAAAAACGGTCACGTGGTCGGACACGTAAACCGTTTAGAATCTGTTAGTGAGTCGCAAAACTCTAACAACAAGGTAATTGTACCTTGTTTTGACAATGGAAGTAAAGGTATTCCCAAAGATCTTCCGCCTGAACATAGAATATTTGGCTTAGATAGTTTATCTGATCCATCAGCGCCTGTATTGGTTGTTGAAGGTGAAAAGTGTGCAAACGCTCTTCATGGGTTAGGTTTTCAAGCTATAACTAGTTTATGTGGTTCTAATGCCGTTCAGCTTGCTGATTGGTCGGTATTAAGTGGATTTAAAGAAATTTATTTTCTACCTGATAATGACGAAGCAGGCGAAAAGTACATGCGTTTCATTTACTCTAAGTTACGTAACATAAAAGCGGTTCAAACAGTTCTCTTGTTACGTATGCCTAATGTAGATATTAAAGGCAATGTAGCTGATTGGTTAGCCTCTCATAACGAGCTTGAAAGTTGGAACGGTTTAGATGATCTACACGATCACAAGAACCGTGACAAATTATGTGCTTCATTTGAAAAGTTATATCAAACAGGTTCGGAAACTATTCCTGCTGATTGGGACTTGCTAAAAACTAAGGGCAACCTTAAATCTATCAATGCAGAAAGTTTTAACCGCTTGAATATCCCTGAACGCAAAGCACTTTTGCACCCTTTATTCATGGAAGGTTCGATCAACATGGTTTATGCGGCGAGAGGCTTGGGTAAAACGTTCTTTTGCTTATCCTGTGGTGTGGCTATGTCCAAGGGTGAATCTTTCTTGAAATATGACAGTGAGCAAGCCTGTACCGTTCTTTATTTAGACGGCGAAATGCAAGCACCACTTATGCAAGATAGGATTCGGGTTCTTTCTGATGGTAAAATTCCGAAAGACTTTCATATCTTCACGCCTGATTTTCAGGAAGTAGATGTGATCCCTGACCTGTCAACGCCACAGGGGCAACTGTTAATTGATGATCTTATCGAGCAAACAGGCGCACAGATGATCTTTATCGATAACATCTCAACCTTCATGCGAACAGGTAACGAGAATGATGCAGATTCTTGGGCAACGGTTCAGCCATGGCTTGTGAAACACCGTAGCAAGGGCATTGCGTTTGTTTTGGTTCATCACAGTAACAAGTCTGGTGATCAACGAGGCTCAAACAAGAAAGAGGATGTGATGGACGTTGTTGTACATCTTTCTCGCCCTGATGATTACATCAACGGTGAAGATCGCACACGTTTACTCATCAAGCTTACAAAAGCACGACACATTTTCGGAGAGGATTCTCAAGATGTTGAAGCTGAGCTTTGCACAAGTAACGGCATCGCCGTTTGGACATGGCATGTTGCGGAATCTTCTTACGCCAAAGCGGTAATGCTTTTGAAAGACGGAATTCTCTCACAACAAGAAATTGCCGAAGAGTTAAAAGTTAGTAAAAGCACAATAAGTAAGTGGAAGAAAAAAGCGCAAGCAGAAGGTCTTCTATAAATATAAACAAAGTTTCCAAGTTTCTGTCACTAGGCACGGAAACTTGGAAACTTATAACGAAAGTATAAGAAAATGTTTTACGAAACAGTTAAAGAAACTGCTAAACAACCCTCCCTATGGGCAATGTTAGCAGGTGTAGCGTCAACTCCAGTCGGGTTAGGTGTATTAGGTGGGTTGGGTGGTTTAGCCATTCTTGCCTTTATCTCTAATAATGACGAGGATGAGACAGAAGATAAACAAACGGTTACGAACAGTTCCGAAGGGGTTAAACAACCGCTTCAAACCGTTCAAACGGAAGAAATTGAACAGTTAGACGAACCGTATGTAAACAGTTTACAGGCGGTTGATGAGCCGTTCGAGGCAACCGTTAACGAACCGTTAAATGCGGAAAGTTCCGTAACGGAAATTGACGTTCCATCATTCAGCGATGAAGAAATTCAAGCAGCAATGAGACGCAAGGTTATGTCCGATATGGGTAAACGTAGCGGTGAAGCAAGAAGGAGAAAAAAACAACTCGCCATGCAAACATAAAAGAAAGAGGGCATAGCCCTCTTTCTTTTATAGTTTACATATATTCGATATCTATTTCTGTGGCTTATCAGGTAAAAAACCATCTGATTGTAATTTCCACATTTCATGATAAAGTCTTTTATTATTCATGAGCTCTGTATGTGTACCCTGTTCAATAATTTCACCATTGCTTAGTACTACAGTTCTATCTAGGTGTTTTAAAGTAATAAGGCGATGAGCAATAACAATTACTGTTTTATTTTCTAGCCATTTCCACAAACTTTTCTGTAAAGCATCCTCTGTAGAGGCATCTAAAGCAGAAGTTGGTTCATCTAGAACAACAATTGGTGCATCCTTCAAAACAGCTCTTGCAATAGCAATACGTTGACGTTGCCCGCCTGAAAGCTTTGCTCCGCCATCACCTACATTTGTATCGTAACCATCTGTCATTTTAGTTATATCATTATGGATACAAGCTATTTGAGCCGCTTTAATTATCTCACTTTGTTTTGCTTTCGGCCTTCCAATACGGATATTATCGGCGATGCTTTGATTTAAAAGTAATGTGCCTTGAGGTACATAAGAAATACTTTTTCTAAGTTCGCTTAAGCTCAGTTCATTTAGCTTATGTTTACCTATAAATATATCGCCTTTGTTTACATCAAAGAATCGCAACAGAAGATTTGCAATAGAGGATTTACCTGCGCCTGAGTAACCTACTAGACCGATTTTTTCACCTGATTTTATATGAAGTGTTAGATTTTTAATGATCGTTAGGTTTTTTGTGTCATAACCGAAAGACACTTTATTAAACCCTATAGAATGACTACTTTTTATTTTTTTGCGGGACTTAGGATTATCAACAACTCTTGACTTGTCCCCTAATTTAGCAATGTTAACTTTTAGGTCAGCTGATATTTCTAAAGATCTTTGTATTTGATAACTAAATATTTGTAGTTGCATGAATATTTTAGTTAAAACAGTGTAAACAAGTACAATATCTCCACTTGTAGCGCTTCCTTGAGTATAAAGATAAAAACATACGAATAATAAAACAATGGAAGCCACTAATTTTGTAGCTTCAAAAACTGTATCAACCTTAATAAAAGCTAAATTAGCCTTTATTTCTTGTTCTTTGTATGCTTTACATGCCTTATTTACTTTGTTTAAGGATAACTTCTCATGCACAAATGTTTTTATTAATATAATGTTAGAAAGAAGGTCGGATAATTTCCCTTGGAAAGTTGACTCTTCACGTGATGCAATCTCCCAAAGCCCTGTTTGCTTTCTAGCCGAAAGTATACGTATAGCAACATATAACACCATAAAGATCGTTGCAGTAACGCCTAAAACTAAACCAATTTGACTAAATAAAGCGATAACAAATACAAGGAAAAATAGCGACTGTATTAGAGTAGAACCAACATGCAAAATCATAGCTGTAATGTTGCTAGTAATATTATTAGCAATGTGTTGCAACTCGCCACTGGTATTTTGTGTAAAAAAAGCATTAGAGCCTTGGGTTATATAATTCAGAATTAATGCGAATGTGGATGTGTTTAACTTAGAGCCAAAATACAGATCATATTTTTCCTTAACATAAGAAAAAGCGAGGTAAGTTAATTCAAGTATTGCAAATATGCATAAAAGTTTAAAGGCACTTTTATTTGAAAAGTCTGAATTTAAACCGTCAATAAATACTTTAAATATGTAAGGTGTGGCTAGAGAAGTAAGTGAAATAAATCCTGCGAGGATAGCTGTTATAAACATGCTTTTTTTATGCTGCTTTGCAAAGAACAAAACAAATTCAAACGGATGTTTATTGGCATAATCGTTTATATTCATTTATTTCTTTCCCTTTATCAGCACATCTAAATTCAAAGTATTATTACTTAAAACAATAATAAAAACAACTAATCCATACAAAGAAACGTAGCACCTGTGTAGCACCAAAAAAACATCACTCGGAAAAATATTCGTAAAATTCGGAAATAAAAAAGTGGTGTACCCACAAAAAAACAAGGCCTCCCGAGTGTTCCTGCTCGAAAGGCCTTGTTAAAATAGATGGTGCCTGTTGACGGAGTCGAACCGCCGACCTACTGATTACAAATCAGTTGCTCTTTAAATTCAAACCTAAAAGAACAACTACTAAAATCATATATTTATATTTAATTTCAATATATTAATACACAAATACTAGTTGCTTGTAAAGTTGCAAATTATTGGTAATTATTGGCAAAAACGGGCTATATTTGAACCTTAGTGTCCCTTTAGTGTCCCTTTTTTATTGCATAAAGACGTTGTAAATACTATATATATTAAGGTACCTAATTTTAAATTTATAGAAAAAACCGCAAATATGGCTACATTTGAGAAAAGAGAAACAGAAAACGGAACAAGCTTTAAAGCGATTGTTCGTGTTAAAGGCTTCCCAATTAAACGGAAAACATTTAAACGATTGACCGATGCGAAGGAGTGGGCAAAGCAGATGGAAGTCTCTATGTCTAGGGGTGAATTTGTAACCCTTGGCAAAGATGCGCAAAAAAGAACTGTACGAGATCTAATACAAATCTTTATTGAGATGGATACATCGGCCAAAAAAGAAACAACTCGCCATACAGAAAAAGGATTTCTAAAATGGTGGGCAAATGCAATTGGTGACTATGCCCTGTCACAAGTTACGCCAGCACTTATCTCACAACAGTTAAATATTTTAAAGAATGAAGGTGTGCGTCGCGGAAACGGAAATATTGATAACTCTAAAACAAAGTCAAGAAGGACTCTTAAGTATTATCGAGATATTCTAGATAAAGCTTTTAAGAAGGCTGTACAACTACGATGGGTTGCTGCAAACCCGTTTGATGAAGTAGATCGCATTACAAAGCTTAATAATGAACGTATACGTTTCCTAGACAATGATGAGCGTGCAAGATTGTTAAAGGCATGCAAAGAGAGTTCAAATAAATATCTTTATATAATCGTTATATTTTCCCTTGCTACAGGTGCTAGAAAAAGTGAAATTATGAAACTTACGTGGAAGGATGTTGATTTTGAGCGTAATGTGGCCGTGTTATACAAAACAAAAAACGGTGAAACACGTGCCCTTCCTGTTGTGGCTTATTTGAAAGAGTTATTGCAAGAACTATATAAAAACCGTAGGGAGGATACAACCCTTATATTTCCACGTAAGGATGGGCAAAAACCTGTTAGTATTCGTAAAGCGTGGGATACATCCCTTAAAAAAGCAGAAGTTGAAGACTTCCGCTTTCACGACCTTCGCCACTGCGCAGCCTCTTACCTTGCAATGAATGGTGCAACTCTTGCTGAAATTGCTGCTGTGCTAGGCCACAAAACACTTGCCATGGTCAAACGCTACTCACACATTTCCGAGCAACACACAACCAGCGTTGTTACTCGTATGAATGAAAAGATATTCGGTGATTTTTAGTATTATTACATATAAAGCTCTAATTGCTATAATACACCGAACTATTTAAGCTTGATATTTCGGTTTGTTTTGGTGACGTACAGTAGGTTCTGCGCTTTTTGTTTTTGTCATTTTTTGCCCTACAATTAATTTCAACATACTAATTGTATATATTTACATATAAATATTTAACTAAACATCTCGACCATAAATATCTTCATATCTAGTTATATCATCTTCTCCAAAATATTGACCCGTTTGCACTTCAATAATCTTTGCCAGTTTACCTGAAACATTCTCCATCCTATGAATTTCTCCCACAGGAATATAAACAGACTGATCTTTCTCAAGATCAAACCTATCGGATCCTTTAGTAACCTTCATAGAGCCTTCAATCCAAATCCAATGTTCATTACGGTGCTTATGACTTTGTAAAGATAGTTTTTCACCTGGAAGAACAACAATTTCTTTTATTTTATAATCATTAGACTCATCAATTACTTTATAATTCCCCCACGGACGATGAAAGAGGTTATTACCTTCAACTTCATTGGATTTTGGCTTTCTTGTATCATTTACAAGACTTTCTATATTTTGCCCTATTTTTTTATTACTCAACACTGTATTCCTTGTATAAGAGCTTTTATGAAAAAACTATTTTTTTATACTTACCACGCAAATAAACTCATCAATCTAAATGCTTTATCTAGCTAAATAACCAAATGTATCAATAATATTTTTCACACCTGATTTAAGCTTTTCAACAAAAATAATATCTTGCAATGATTCATTTGTAAACAAATGTTTATTATCCCAATAAAATGTTAGATCTTGATTCGTTAAATCTTCCGATAATTTCGAACGCTCTTTAGAAGCTATATGAGGAATATCCATCCTCTTTCGAGGGGTCTCTTCATTAAACGGTTTATTATTCAATTTATAACGAAACCTGTTAATATACAAAATCTTAATTCCCTTTCTCAATGCGAAGTTAAAGGCCTCTTCTGGAGAGTTTATGATAGGCTCACCTTTATCATTTAAAGATGTGTTACATATAATAGGAACCCCTGTTTCCTTATAAAAATCGTTAATAGCATCGTACAAAACAATATTATCATTTCTGGATAAAGTCTGAACTCTTGCTGTTAAATCTAAATGACAAATTGCAGGTATTTGCTCTTTTACACTACTTTTAACATTCAAAAGCTCCAGCATCAAAGGAGCTCTTTTAGATTCCTCAAAAAACTTATCCATTTTATCCTCTAAGACAATAGGAGCTACAGGCCTCCACCACTCTCTCTGCTTAATTTCATTTAAATGATTTTTCATTTCAATTGTTCTTGGGTCAGATAGTATAGATCTATTCCCTAAAGCCCTAGGGCCAATCTCAGCCCTTGAATTAAACCAAACAATAGGATAATCGGAAATGTCGTTTACAAACGTTTTTGAATCATAAGTCTTTTTAGTTTCAATATAACTAGAAAACTCATGTTCCCAAGCATTACCCTTAAACTCTTGACCCAAGTAAGGGGATGGGCTCTTGAATTTAAATTGCCCTTGAGTTTCATAATAAAAGTAATATAACGCTTGCCCCAAAGCTATTCCTGTATCACTAACACATGGAGAGGCTAGCAAACCCTTAAATCCGAATTTATCTAGTAAAAAAGAGTTTGCAGGACAATTTAAGCAAAAACCTCCAGATAAACCCAAATATGCGTCTTCAGGATTAATATTATATTTTTTTAGAATAAGGTCTACATTCTTCTCCATAATAAGGTTAGATACTTCTTGAACCTCTTTCATAACCATACTTGTTATATTTTCAGAGAGTGAAAAACTTTTATCAAACCCACTAAATGTCTCTCCAGTATCATGCTGATAATCAATTTGTTCAGCATAAGAAATTAAATTATCAATATATTGAGCCATTTCAGGCCATGTAGATCTATTATAGATATCTTTTTCTACAAATTGAGGGATAGGATAATTTATGAGTTTAGCTTTTGTAGCACTTGCAAGAGCCATCAAACTACCCTCTCTCATCCCTAAACGTTTTCTGGCGTGTGCCCACATAAAACCAGGAGAACTAATAGGGAAATACTCAATATTTCCATTTTTAGACACTGCACCAGAGTAAAAATTCTTTGCAAAAGCATCATCTTCCCATAAATTATCTGGCCCAGCATCTGCAGCTAAAGAGATAATAACTTCATTGTTAAAAACATTACTTCCTTCACTAAACAAAGATGTAAAAATATGTGCAACACTATGAAAAGAAACATCTGTATCGTGATAAAAATTTTTCTGATTTTCTAAACCATTAGTTCCCCATATCTCATTTACATCCGTAAGCTTTATACCTTCCTCTTCTAAGAGAATCTCAATTAAGGCAATAACAGACTCCTTGTTATTAAAAGTATCACTATATTGCTTTTTCCCTGTAATGCGTTCAAGCTCCCAATACTTCTCAACAGTGACAAGGTCCCCATGCTTTTTCCATAGAGATACACACTGGTCATGCCTCAGTTTAACTCCTTTATCATTGGCACTTTCATCAAATGCTAAAAATGTAGATAAATAGTAACCATCCTTCATATTACTTCTCCTTAGTTCATTTATAAAATAATAAATCTACAGACCTTATGGGAATATCTTTCATCAAGGAATGTAAATCTAACCATATTTTTTTAAAGTACTTATGAAAACAGTCTCTCGGGAAATATTCAGAACCAATCTTTGGCATTGCGCCGTAATCTACGATAAACCATTTATTATCTTTATAACTCCACTGAAAATTGCCTGGGTGCATATCAATATTAATATTATATTCCAAATAGAACTTATTAATAAGGTGATAAATTTCTTCAAGCTGTTTCAAATTATAGGGATCAGCACGGAACTCCTTATCATGTTCAAGCAAATACCACCCAGAAACCCCTTCAATGTATTCTTTTACCATTATACCATCATGGAATTTATAAAGTTTAGCAAAATAGTTATTCAGATCACTACCTATTGATTTTTTATAAACATTAGATTCCATATCTAGCATAAAGTTTTTCGCTGCAAAGTTATAAGGGTATTTTATTACTTTGTCTTTATCTTCTCCAATAAAAACTCTGCCATAAGCACCTTCAGCTATAAACTCTTCATTTTTTGATAAATTACTAAAGACGTGAGGAATAATTTTATACAAATATACAAGACTTAATTCTGCCAAATCTTCAACATCTTCAGGAAAATCTATTTCATACCACTTAGAAAAAGCAAAACGTAGAAGAGGGCATATACCATTAGAGGCCAGCCAATTATTTAGTATCACACTTCGATCAAATAAAGATATACATTTTTGATCTTTCAAAAACTGGTCTGCCATACAAATATCATGAGCCCAAGTTTTACTGGTAATTGCACCCAAGCACTCTAAAAAAGATAAATCCTGAATTGAATCGTCCAGAGAATGATTTTTACGGAAAACAGAGTCTTCCTTTAAAATTCTAGCATTATTATAGTTTGCCGATGCCAGAATTAAATCCTTCTCTTTAGAAGAAAAATCAGAGTAACATTTTAATTTCTCAAATAAATTCTCTCTCAGCACTAAAACCTCTTATTTCTTAGATTTATTTGAGAAAAAGATGTTACAACTTCATTGGCACCTGCCTCATACAGCCGTTTCTTATATTCAGAGGTTATATAGTTATTATCAACAATAGCCACAACGTAACATCCAGCATTTACTGCAGAGGATATACCTGGGATGCTATCTTCAATAACAAGACATTTTTGAGGAATCACATTATAATTACTGCATATCTGTCTATAAACCTCAGGATCAGGCTTTTTAGGACCTAGTAGTTGAGATGAAAAAATATGACCCTTAAAATACGCAGACAAACCTACTCTATCTAAAATATTCGTAAGTCTGTCACTATCACTATTTGACACAACACATTTTGCAATATTAATAGATTGTATAAACGTTAAAACATCACTTGTTAATCTAAGATTATTATCTATATAAACATCCAAATCATTCTTTAAACCTTGCAAAATATTAGCGATATTATCTACTTTTTTTTCTTCAAGAAGTTCAGATATTTTTAACATCCAACTATTCTCAGGGATGCCGCACAATAACTCCATATACTCATCAACCGAAAGATAAATACCATGGTACTTTAAAAATAACATTTCAAACTCCTGAGATAGCTGTTCCGTATTAACCAAAACACCATCACAATCAAAAGCAACCAATTCAAACATTTTAAAATATCGGATGAAATGGATCTTTTTGCTCATTATCTTGAGCATCACATCCTAATAAGAGTTTCGAGACATCCTCTGAATTCATAAAGATATTTACATGGTTCTTAAATGAATTCAAAAAGTTTTCTAAACACTCTTTCTCTAGAAATGGTGATGTTCCGTATAATTTCAACCCCCCATAACGTTTTTTATTACCAGGAACTAAATAGCTTTGCGAATGCCATGTAAAGAAGTTAATCTCTCCTTGATCAACAAGATTGCAAACATATCCAACAAACATTTTATTTAAACTATGTACAATAGCTAAATCTTTGTCAGAAATATTCTCATCTAACGGTTTTATATGAGTTAAGCAGACAACATTACAGACTCCTAATGACTCTGGGTATAAAACCTCTAAATTAGGATGGTATGATAATTCTTTCCTTATTATATCTACAGAGTTTACTAGGCTTAAAATTAAATTAATATATCCTTCATAACCAAAACTCAGTAAAGAACTAAGAGCACCCACAACTCCTTGAGCTCCGCGGGATAACTCAATTGTATTTTGATAGGTTGAAAGTTGGCCGTATTTTAGACTTTCAACATCAATACTTCCGTTACTTTGAGAAAGGTAGAAACTGCTTTGGTATGCAGTGTACCCTAACTTATGAAAGTCAACACCAAAACTATCAACTAATTTTAACCATTTAATTTTCTCATACATCCTTTTAATTTTTTCTACGGATGATGGTAAAATATTTTCAGGAATATTAACCTCATCAAGCCTCTCTGCGAATAACCAAACCCATCCCAAAACTGCATCAGCATGGACTTTAGGTGTATATGTCAACTTATATTCAGCAATTACTTGATCCCTGATAGACACGAGCTTTTGTATATCATCAACAGCATACTCCATTGTTGTGCCCGCATTAATCGTCATACCCAAGAAAATTTGTCCCAGATTTAGACGTTCTTTTACCGCGCTCTTCAACGACTCTAAATCAACGCAACCATCTTGATCACATCGGATAACGATATTATTGTCATTAGGAATACCGTGAAGTTCCACAGCCTCTTTTTGGCAAGGGTGACTTAAATCATTAGTGATATAGAAACAATTTTTTATATCAAACTGATCTTTTAATAAGTTCTTGCAACTTTTAATCGCATATTTAACAGCATAAGAGTTGGTGGCCTTTCCACCAAAACATGCATGCCCCGACACTTTGTCTTCATGCCACCCAACCAATCCAGATAAGCATTTAATAACTTCTTGTTCAGCATAGGCCATTAAGCCACCAGATCTATCTTCTGCAAGGTTAGGGTTACACAAAGAAGTTAAAACATTTAGCACATTGCCAACAATGTTAGACGGTGGAGTAACATTAAACATAGCGCCAGGACTACTCCAATTAATACAGTTACCAAACAAAGGAATAATTTGATCAATTGTATTTTCGATAGACAATGGCTTCATAGGAATACTAAATTTTGGAGCATCTTCTCCATACGACATTGTTAAATTTGGAGAGATAATAGGCTCTACTTGCGAATGCTGCTCTTGAAAAGATTTTATTGAGTATGCAAGTAAATCTTGAAGTCTATTTATGTCCGAAAAATCTGGTTTTATGAAACGCTCTTTATGCCCCATCTTTAATTCTTTCTATAATTATATGTTTATTTACAAAGACTATAAAACCTAGCTTTCAAATAGAAAATAGCCTCGTTTCCCTATCTTTAGCTTTATATTTTTTGTTGTAGATAAGATGTAATTCTCATCCAACAATTTGTCACCATCAACCGAAACGCCCCCTTGCGCAATCAATCTTTTAACATCCTTATTTGAAGAATTAGGCTTGGCAAGCTTACACAGCTGAAATAACGTAACCGTATCCAAGTCCATAAAACATTCTTTTACGTCAATCACGTCATATTTAATTTCAGACTTATTTTGAACATTAGACTCAAAATACTCTTGAGCTAAACTCGCCTGATCTTCGTCATAATACTGATCAACAACATCAAACGCGATTCTCTTTTTCAATTCCATTGGGTGAATTTCATTACGTTCAAATTTACTACTATAAATATCTTTATCATCATCTGAGAAACTTGTTGTAAGCTCTAAATAATTAACAATAAGCGTATCAGGAATTGACATAATTTTCCCATACATATCCTCTGGCTTATCCGTTAGACCCACATAATTATTTTTAGATTTACTCATTTTATCAACACCATCAAGCCCAACTAGCAACGGCATAGATACAACAACTTGAGAGCTAAGACCTTTCGCGTCTTGCAATGATCTGCCGACCATGCAATTAAATAACTGGTCAGTCCCTCCAATTTCGATATCTGCCTGTATCTCAACAGAGTCATACCCTTGCATTAATGGGTACGTTAATTCATGTAAATTGATTGGAGTATTATCTTTATAACGTTTAGAAAAATCCTCCCTTTGCATCATTTGAGCTAATGTCATATTAGACATGAGTTTTACAACATCAGAAAAGTTCATTTTACCAAGCCAACTAGAGTTGTGCTGAACATTCACCTGAGAAATATTAATAACTTTAGCAAGCTGTGAAATATAGGTTTCTGCATTCATTTTCACTTGAATCTCTGACAAAGGAGGACGCATCTTATTACGCCCTGTTGGGTCACCAATTAACGCTGTAAAATCTCCAATAATCACAGAAATACTATGTCCCTCCTCTTGAAAGTCACGTAGTTTCCTTAATACAACAGCATGCCCTAAATGAAGGTCTGGTGCAGTAGGATCAAATCCTAATTTTACAATAAGGGGTCTGTTACCTTTACGAGCTTCTTTTAGTTTTCCATCTAAACCATTTTCAGGGGTAATAATAGCGACGTTTCTACTCAGTTTTTTTAAAGACATATCCACAAGAACCTTACAACTTAATAATACAATAAAGTCAATATACATAGCAGGCGTTGATCAGTCAACATCAACACTGCTTTATTTATCAAGAGTTTTCATGCAAAGCGTTTTTCACTCTATTATTTCGTAGAACTTACAAATACCTTTCCTTTAAAATTGCTACTTATCAGGGTATTCAATCACTATCATGATAAAGTCGAAGCTTATTTTATTACGCTTCCTCGTATTTGTAAAATATCGGCTGTCTGTGCCGCTATGGATGATAAATATTTATACAGTGAATTTTCTCTATTAAAAATTTCCTTACTATAACGGTGTATGGGGTTAAAGGTTCACGAATTGCAAAGCCTCATTTTTTAAGTTCAATTTGAACCAAAGGCAAACCATTGACCAAAATAGTGACGTCATAGCAGTTCTCATCCGTACCTTCTTGTTCGAACGGTTTAAGCGCTTGCACTTTATTATGGGAAATTTTCTTTTATCAAACAGGTAGATATTCTGAATTATTCCATCATCAAACACAAAATTATGGATATAATAATCGTGAACTTTGCTAGTTTTATTCATAATATTCTCGCTAGGATTGTCTAGGTATGTTTCAAAAAATTATATCCTTAACCCCAATAAAAACATCACCCACACAACTATTACTTGTGTTCACATACATAAGTATATAGCAATCAATCAAAAAGGGCATGGGCTTGGTAGACTATAAAAACTTAAGAACAGTTAAGCAAATCGTTGAAAATGCGTTCCCTATCATCACCGAGGGTAAAATGCGCTGGTGGATATTCCATGCAGAGAAAAACGGTTTTGCTCAAGTTATTGTTCGTGTAGGTGGCCGTCTATACATTGACCGGGATGCC
>TARA_R110000868_G_scaffold4986_3_pt1 | contig 18298 bp, 19 predicted proteins | sample TARA_R110000868 | Tara Oceans TARA_R110000868 (sample SAMEA4397489) | marine metagenome | biome: Polar Biome; feature: [SRF] surface water layer (ENVO:00010504); material: water (ENVO:00002006), including particulate matter (ENVO:01000060) such as... | depth 5 m | reverse complement strand
TAGCCACTTGGCCTCAATTCACGCCCGCCGGTTCCTCGACATTGTGTTTATCGGTCGCGCAAAGCTGGTGAATTATAACGGTCGGCGTATGAGGCGGAATGGGTTGGCCCGCGCACCCCAGTTCCCTTTCGCGAATATTCTGCCTGCTCGGCAGACTGCGGGTACTCAGCCTCCATTGAGCGTAGACAGCCTGTGAGTGGAAACTGGCGAGCGCCACGCTCTAAGCACGCGCGTTCATGCGTCAGAGTGTTTGCTTTTCGAGAACGATGGGGTAGCCATGGCAATGCCCAGGCGAAAGGATATCTGGCGATGTGGACTGATTGTTCAGCCCATTGACGCCGTTGTTGCCGCCGGTGGCGTCCGCGGTCCGGTGACATGGCTGCCTGAAGAACCATCGTTGCAGTTTCTGGCCGACCCCTTCGGCTGGCGCGATGTGGATGGAACACTGCATGTCTTCGTCGAACAATATGACTATCGCCGTAGGCATGGCACGATCATGGCGCTGGTATATGATCAGTCCCTCCAATTGCTTGATCGCCGACTCTGCCTCAGCGAGCCCTGGCACCTTTCCTATCCACGGGTCTTTTCCGGCGAAGGCGCAGTATGGATGCTCCCCGAGGCGCATCGGTCGGGTGGCCTGACCCTATACCGTACGCATGACGGGCTTGTGGACTGGCGGGCAGAATGTCGCATCGATCTGGATTGTGTTCCCGTGGATGCTAGCATCCTGCACCACGACGGTCGCTGGTGGATCTTCTACTCGCCCGCCGACAGCAAGATGACCAAACTGGCGCATCTTCATGTGGCCTGGGCGGAGAGGCTGTGCGGGCCATGGACGCCGCATCCAGGCAATCCCGTGCGGATCGATCGCCGCTCTGCGCGGCCCGGCGGTACGCCCGTAGCAATAGGGGATCGGATCATGCTGCCCGTGCAGGACAATAGCGTCACTTATGGTGGAGGGCTGCGGCCACTCTGGATCAGTCGGCTCGACGAAAGGCATTTCGAGGCACAGGCTGGAGAAGCATTAACGCTTCCCGATACCGGGCGTGCCTACACACAAGGCATGCACACCCTGTCGGGTTGCGGAGACATCACGCTTTTCGACGTGAAGCGGATCGACGCCTCGCTGCGTAGCATGGCAGTCGACGTCAAGCGGATGCTTGGCGGATACGATTGACGATTGCAGTGCCCGTGGCAGCGAAGCGATCCCACGAGAAGCGCTCCAGCATGTCTGCGCGCGCTATGTCCCCCATCCCCTTTAGCGACGAGGGATCGGCGAGCATCGCCTGCAACGCTACCGCCAACGCCTCGGGATCCCCCGGCGGCACGGTCCGCCCGGTGACGTCCTGGCGGACGGACCAAGGCAACTCGCCAACGGCGGACGCGACAACCGGCAATCCCGCCGTCAGCGCTTCGTGCGCAGCGATGCAAAAGCCTTCGGAGCGCGACGGCTGAACATAAAGATGAAGGTCCGCTAAAAAACCGCGCGGGTCTTCGGAAAAACCCTGCAGAGGGGTGCCAATGAGACCCAGGCTCCGGATTTGCGCCTCCAGCCGTACCCGCTCCGCGCCTTCGCCTGCGATGCGCAGTTCAATGGGCACAGGCGGCACGAATCCGTCTGCCTTCAACCGAGCAAGCGCAGCGATCAGGACATCATAGCCCTTCACCGGATGAAGGCGCCCCAAGCTGCCGATGTGCAGCGCTTTGCCTGCTTGCCAAGGTGTTGCCCGCCGCATTGCCGGATCAGCGAAGAAGATCGGCCAGCATACCAATCGGTCGGTCGGCACACCGATCCGCTCCGCCGTCAGCGCGGTAACCGACTGCGAATCTCCTATCCACAGCGTAGCGCGCGACTGCAAAACTCGCATTAGCCTGCGGTTCCAAGGCTTTAGAAATGCCGCGTGCTGCCAGCATATGACAGGCAATCCAAGATGCGGACCAAGTAGAAGGCCCAATATCGTGGCCCGGCTGAGCGAGGTCCAAATATGGGTCGCATGCCAATCCACAAGCTCACGGCGCAGCCATGCGATCGCCGCGAGATGGTCGCCCGCCCCACCTTCGCGCACGACCGGGTCAAGCCCGGCCGCAACCATAGCGGGCAAACCCCTCCGGTCGCGGGGGGTTAACGCGAAGACCCGCATCTCCGCGCCCGCTTCGCGTAACACGCGCGCAATAGCCGGAACGGGCTGCGATGCGCCCCCGCCCTCGACAGAATTGATGACATAGGCGATCCGCATGGCGTTCAATGTTTCAGGCTGGCGCGCCACACCAGACCAGCAAGCAGGCCGCTTGCCAGAATGGCCTGACCAATGGCCTGAAAGCCAGCTCCCATGAGCCCGGAATGGTGAAGCAGCCAAGGCAAAACCGGCAAGAATATCACGCCGGCAAACAGGTTGGCGCTCATCGACAGCGCGGGATGCCCCATGGCCGAAAGCGCCGAGCTGCAGGGCGGTCCCACCACCGCAATCATGCGCGCGGCGACGAGCACAACCATCAGGCTGCCTGCCCCCTTGTAAGCCGATCCCGCAAGCAACGTGACGATAGGCGTCGGGAACAGCGCGACCAGGATCACAACCGGTGTCGCAGCAAGCATAGCGATACCGATGACGCGGCACAGCGTCCGGCGCAGATGCGCGCCGCCTTGACCTGCCGCAACCATGCGTGCCAGCTCCGCATAGGCCGTATTGCCAAGGATTTGCGCTGGCTGGGCGATTATAACGGTGGCACGCTGGGCGACCGCGAACAGGCCCGCCATGGCAGGCCCCAGCACCCAGCCGACGACCAGCGGCACAACCCGCCCGGCAAGTTCACTCAACGTAACGTCCGCATTGCTAGCGACCAGAAAGCGCCAGATGCCGGGATTGTCCATCCGCGCGCTACCACGTTCAGGATGGACCAGCACCTGACCCAACCGCCGCAGCGCGCAAACTGTACCCATGACCCACAGCACCGCAAACTCCGCCAGTGCAGCGGCAAGCCAGGCTACGAGGAACCCCTTCAGCCCCCATCCCATCAACAGCGCAAGAGTCGCACCGCCGAGCCGAACCAGAGGCTGCACCAAATTGTGCAACCCGATCAGGTCGAAACGGTCGATCAGTTGCAAATAGCCCGCCGGCGAAGATCGCACCGACCCCAGCACCGCGAAACTATAGGGAATGGCAAAGGCGATGGTCTCGGGCGGCCAACCCAGATGCGGGCCAACGAACGGTGCCAACACCATCGCCACCAGGATCGCCGCTACGCCCCCCGCCAACTCTACTACGGCACCGAACCGCAGCAGCCGCGCTAGCCGGTGCGGTGCATCTTGCGCATTTGCCTCCGCTCCGTAGCGTACAATCGCCTGCCAGGCAGGAAATTCGACGATGCCGCAGACAGCCGTTACATAACCATGCACCAGCACCAATACGCCATAGTCGCGCGGCCCTAACGCGCGCGCCGCGATAACGAGATAGACAAGGCTGACGAGTCCGGCGCCGGCCTTACCGCCTAGCACCAGTCCCAGCCCCTTGAAGATGCGCCCCGTCTTCCCTGCCCCGTCGGTCATGCGATGGCTGAAGACCAGTCTTTCTGGCGCAAGGCAATGCCGAAACTGTTGCGGGCAGCCAGACGTTGACCGAGGAAGCGGTAGAAATACCAGTCCATCGCAAAGTCGGGTAAATAGCGATACAGTAGCCGTTCACCCCGCGTCCAGCTTACCGCTTTGCGCGACGCGCGTCGGTCTGATGGAAAGCAGGCATGGTCTGGATGATAGACTGTCGGACCATAAGGCTGCAACCGATGCATGATCTCATGATCCTCCAGCACGTAAGGCCAACGCGCCACATCGAACCCACCAGCCGCACGCAGCCAGTCCGTCCGGAAGGCCTGAGCATAGCCGCCGGCATGACACTTCGTCGGAAATCGGCGGCTCTTTTCCGTGATGCGTCTTGCCCGGCGCAGGGAGGCTGGATGGGCTGGCGGCGCATAGAGGTCGATCGCCATCACCGCGGCAGCACTCGGATTTTCGGCGAATAGATGTTGGATGGTTGCGACATAGTCCGGCGGATACCAGGTATCGGCATCGCAGATCGCGACCAGTGGCGTTTCTACCAAAGCAAGGCCAGCGGCCATCGCCGGGATCTTCCCGGCTGTCGGGCACTGCACGATCATTGCGCGGTCGCCCAGTGAAGCGACATGGTCGAGCGCTTCCAGCGCGCCAGCATCGGTTGAGCCATTGTCGATTAGCAGCAGACGAAAAGCACTGTCGCTTTGGCTTGCGAGACTTGCGACGGTGCGACCGATCCAGCCTTCCTCGTTGAAGAAGGGCAGGACAATTGTGAGACTCTCACTCATGCAGCGGCAACTATCCCCGGTCGCCTTTCGCCACGACGGGTTTCAGCCAGCGATGCCAGCACCGTAGCGGCGCGCTCGGACGAAGGCCGACCGTCTAGGTCGAAGCTCTCTGCGAACATCCTTTCCTGAGCGGCGCGATACCGTTCTTCATGCAACTCTGGAGCACGTATCAGCGCGGCATGCAATTGCGCCGGGTCGGTAATGACCTCGCCCGCGTGCCAATGCGTGAAATTAGGATCGCCCTGCCAGTCCAGTCCATGACTGTTAAGGAATATGCAGGGCCGCGGCTTCAACAGAAATTCATAGACCTGACTGCTGGCATCGCCCAGATAGATGTCGGCCGCCATAGTATAACTCATGTCGGTGGAAGCCCGGCTGCCAAGGTCGATATGGATATTGTCGCCATGTAGATAGCGGTTGTCTATCGCGCCCGCCCGGTTGAGGGTCAACTTGTCGATGGTGAGGACGAACGGCCTTTCGAACAGCATGACATGCGGAGCGAAGATGAGTTCTCGATCTTCTTGGCTCCGGAAGTAGTCCAATACCTTGCGCCCGTGCCGATACCAGGAAGACAGATGCGGCGAGAGATGAGGATTATAGAGCGTCACGGGGCGATCGCGCACGATATGCTGGCTGCGGCCCGACTGCCGGACCATGTCGAACTTCGGGTAGCCGACGATGCTGACGGTATCGGGGGCCACCCCCGCCTCGGTTATAAGTCGATGGCGGATCTTTTCGCCCGAGCACAGCACATGGTCGAAGCCGGCGCTCGATTTGTCGAACCCGATCGCCCGGTCGCCAGCGCCATGTCTGGTGTGCACCATGAAAAGATCTGTCAAACCATAGCGCGTCTTGAGCAGCAAGGACGTCTTTTCCGCCACGACCAGCATGTCGAGGCTACGGAAGAAATTCAGATTGTCTCGGTATACTAACAGTTTAGCTGCAGGCACCATTTTGCCCAGCAGCTTCGACAGGCGCTGGGATCGAGGTGAAAGGGACAGGGCAACATGCTGGATGCGAGACCCCAGCAAGTCGCCTGCTACCCGCCGCACTTCATCAGCCAGCCTGCTATTCGTCGTGGCGACGATCACTTCACCTGGAAAACCGCGTTCGGCAAGGGCTATCGCGATGGGAAGGCTGTGGGCAACCTGGTGAATCTGGTCGTGATTGAATAGGAAACCTATGCGCATGTCGCCAGGACGTCACGCACATACATCCCCCTCAGTTGTAATTTGCCGATGATCCAAAAAAATGTCAGCGGTAGTTTCTCTCTTTCGACCTCTTTCGTCGGGGCGAAGCTGTCGACCGTCTTCACTCTTATGCGTTCCATTTTTTACCTACACCCTGATGAGATTTGGATGGTTCCCGCATTGCTTTCAGTCTTTCCGCGGATCGGAAACGACAGTGACGCCTTGTCGATGGCGTAAGATAACCGCGGCCAGGGATATATGCCCTGTAGTGTCTCCCCGTGGCGCTCAAGGCGGGCCTCATGAATGCACACCTAACCCAGGAACCGGCTGAGGCCATCGGGATGAAATGCCAGCCCGGCAAAACCACATACCCCTATGAAAACACCCGCAGTTCCGAACAACCACGCGCCAGCCAATAAAGACATGCTCTCCACAAGTGCAGCCACCGCCGCCAAGGATATGGCTGTAGATATCAATGCATCGCTGGCATCGAACTGGTCGTCATGAATGTTCAGAGCATCATATTGAGCAGCATCGCCTTTGGCCTGTGCAGCCAGTTGCGGCGCCTCTCGCTTATATCTGGCAATGTCGGTTGCTAACGAGGCAAGGGCAGATATGGCCTCAGCCGATGGCTCTTTTCCTGTTATCGCTGTGATTTCGGTTCTCGCGGTTTCTGCAATGTGGGCTTTCGTTTTGGTTGCTTGATATTCGCCCCAGACGTCGACCGAATCCGCTTTTGCCACCTGCATGGCCTGAACGATGTTGCCGTCCTTGATATTGCACAGGCCGATAAAGACGGAGAGCAGAATGACGGTGACCGCCACATAGCGGTTCAGCCTTTTGTCCTTGGCCTGTGCGCTAACGTCGATATCCATGAACTGCCGTGCCCTTGTTGTCCTCGCGCCGTAGTACCGGCGAGCGGGACAATCAAATGAACTCCTTGTCATGTTCGAGGGGGCTCATAGGCAAGCCGCCATCTCGGCAATAATCGCCGGTAGCGCCGCAAACAGAAGCCGGATCTATGTCGACCGGCCCAGCACAATTAGATCGGGCCTTGCCGCGATCAAGGCGAGCGGCGCGGCAAACACTGTCCGGAGGTTATAGCGCATATCGGGCGATCAGCCAGCTTCCCGTCGCCAGCAGCAACAGGGCGGCCAGATGCTTCAGCTCTTTCCAACGAGTTGTGGATTTTACTATATTTTTGAAAAGTGGTCGGGGAGACAGGCTTCGAATTTTAAGAACAACTATTTGAACTAACACAAATCACTAGTAATTTCTTTAAAAATTTCCAACAATAACTACAACAATTAGGATGATCTATATTTGAACCTATTGGGACGATATGGGACCAACAGGTGATTTGTCAATATCTTTTCATAGCTCTGCCTTCTCAAAAAATTATTAGTTGAGAAGTTACACTAGGAAATTGGGCAATCAATTTCTGAGGGAAAATTGCAACTGTTGCATGTCGAGCACGCCGACCATTCGCAAAGCCACGCCAAGGAGTTCAAGTCGCGGCGTCATTAACAGAGCCCAGAAGAAGCCACGCGTTGCTTGCTCGTCTTATCCCAAGCCTGCTGGCCAGGCAGCTACCGATCAGTAAGTGTTAAACCGATGAGATTATCCGTGCATCCCATTCAATTCCACCGTCTCGCCGGCCCCAGACCCTGCCTTGCCGCTCAGAGACCGATTTTCTATTCCCAAGTGCGGACGATCCGCTTTGCCGACGTGTCGAAAAACTCAACGCCTGTCAAAGTGTGAGCCCGGTGGCCGGCGCGGCTTGCATACGTTCAATATCCTGGCGTGGCGGGGCACCGAATAGCCGACGATATTCACGGCTGAACTGCGAGGGGCTTTCGTATCCCACTGCGAAGCCCGCTGATCCTGCATTGGCGCCGTCTGTCAGCATCAGTCGCCGCGCTTCCTGCAGACGAAGCTGCTTCTGATAGTCCAGAGGTGTCATCCGCGTCACGGCCTTAAAATGGGCGTGAAGCGACGATGCGCTCATGCCAGCCTCGGCAGCGACATCTTCGATGCGAAGCTGAGTGTCGTAGCGCTTGCGGATCGCGGCGATGGCGCGTGTTACCTGGTTCAGGTGACTGCCTGCCGTCGCGATGTGCCGCAGCACCGCGCCGTGCGGGCCGGTCAGCAGGCGGTAGAGGATTTCCCGTTCGATGAGGGGGGCAAGCGTAGCGATACTCTCTGGCCGATCCAGAAGCTTGACCAGACGGCACGCGGCATCGATCAAATCGGGATCGCCGGGATAGACTGCCAGAACCGGTCGGTCACCCTGTTGCACGCCGCCGCCCTGGGCTGCGATCAGCTCGGCCAGCGCGGCCTGGTTGAGATCGATCTTGCAGCATAGGTACGGCGCTTGTGTGCTCGCCTGAAGGATATGGCCAACTAGTGGCAGGTCTGCCGATACGAGCAGATAGCGGGAAGCGTCATAGACGACGCTGTCCTCTCCGAGCGAAACCCGCTTCGATCCCTGGGCGATCAGGCAAAGCGATGCCTCATAAACGGCAGGCGTCGGTGTACTTGCGCGCAGCGCAACCGGTCCAGATGCAATGCGAACCTTCGGCTCAGGCTGGAATGCTACCGACAGCGACTTCTCTGTGCGCCGGCGGCACATAGGCTTCAAAAGGGTTTCCTTCGGCCAGATCAGCGTCATATGGGGCACGCGACGCTTGATCTCGTCCAGGCGATCCCAGATCTGCGCCCAGTCATGCCAAGCCGCGGGTCCTGAGACAACGACGATCGGTCCCTGCGGCGCATGCCGTTCGCGCGTCGCGAGCTGCCGGGCGCGCAGGAAATCGAGGGCAGCAATCTGACTTGCCGTCGATGCTGACGAAGCCTTGGTCCCACGCGCTGGCGACCAAGGCCAACCGCTCAACACACGATACATTTCGGCGGCATAGTCGCGCATGCACTCCATCACCTCGCGCTGCTCCGCGGTGGATTGGCAGAGGAGTTGCTTGTCTTCCATGTCCCGGTTGAACACCTCAGAAGGCTCTGGTCGGCGGGCAAAGTCTCCCAGTTCATCGGCGAGCGCCTGCTCGCGTCGCTCGAGTTTTCCGGCTGTGAAATGGAAGCTGTTCACGAAACCCCAGGCGATTTCAGCGGCAAGCGGCTCAAGCCGGGTGCCCGTGAACAGGTCGAAAATGGCAGCGATGACGCCCCCACATTCGGCCTGCGCCGCCAGCGGATCGGGCATTTCATGCTCGCCCGGATCATCGCCGAACTCAGCGATGGAAAGCCCGAGCGGCTCGCCGAAGGCGGCCTGAAATTCAGGAGTGGCGGTAATCTCGGCATAAAGGGTGGGCAGGTCGGTAAAGTGATCGATCCTGCGTATGGGTTGATGCTCCGTCATGACGACATCTCCTTGGAATGCGGTTGAAAGAACAAGGGCCGGGAGCGCAAAGCGCCCCCGGCCGACTCAGGTCAGGAGAAGGGGATCTCGTCGTCGATGTCTCCGCCCACGCCCATGAGTGCGCCGTCAACACCTGCCGTACTTTCCCCAAAGGCGCCGCCAGGCGAAACGTCAGTGCCGCGGCCGCCGCGGGTGACCGGCCCGAAATCGTCCCGTCGTTGGGGCCGCCGCCAGGCGACGCGGTACCCCTCCTCATCTGTGCCGAAGAGCGCGATCGAAAGCGGTTCGGGGAGACTGGGATCATCGATCGACCCTTGGAGGAATACCTCGCCGGTGGCGTTGGACGTCTGTGGCCACAGCGCCCCGATCTGCACCCAGCGTTTGCCCACATTGAGTGTGACGATCTCATAGGCAGGCGCGCGCTCGTTCTGGCTCTGGACCGGACGCAGCCCCAGTTGGGGCAGGTCGATGCTGCGGGTTGCAATCGCGCCCAGCAGACGTCCATTCTGCTGCTTGATTTCACCGATATTCATATGCGTATCCTTTGCGAATGTCTCTCCGAACCCATTTCGGCGACACTCTTCAAAAACCCTACTTTCCTCTAAGGGTTAGAGCTGGCCTCGCAGGACAAAGCGAGGCGGCCGAATATCCTACCCGGCGCAATCAACCCGTTTCACCGCACATGCCGAGGGAAAGAAAGAGGTCAGGTTGGGCCCTATCCACCACTAAAATAAGTCAGGTGAGTGCGTCAGCCTACCCCCGCTCTACCTATCGAGGCTGCTCTTCCGGAGGGGGCCGAATTACGGAGGGACGGAACCGGCGCAGCCGGGAAGCGTGCATCCACCACGCCCTCCCTTATCTGGAGTTAAAGGCCATCCACGTCATCCTCGAGAATACGCGACCACAAGCAGCCCAAGGTCCGTGCCTGGTTGGCAAGGCACCCGTGTTGGACCTTCCACTTCGTCCCGGCGTCTTGCTCATGGCGCGATGCCGTCGAGGGCTTCTTTGCAAGGCTGACCCGACGGCGACTGAAAAATGGCATCTTCCACTCAGTTGTTGATCTGCAGGTCGCCATCACCTTTCCGGGAGTGCGAAGACCCACATGGTAGTTGCGGCGGTTCCGCTGTCAATTTCGGGCGTAATTTCGATTGATTCTGCGTCGTGGGGGCCGCCCCCGCCGGTTGAGATCGCGACAAATTGCCTTCCATTTACGCTGTACGTGACCGGAGACGCGTTAGGTGCGGCGCTCATCCCAAAGCGGCGCATCGCCGACAGGGCGGTTTCATAGCCTTCCGCCACACCGAGACAATCGGCAGGCCAGGCGAGGCGGACGGAACCCCCGCCCGGGGTTCCGAGCATGCGTCGCGGCGGATCGAGATCGGGCGCCAGCGCGGCGTGAGCCGTATCGAGGAAGCTGCGTTGAATAGCGCAGACGCCGCTATTATCGACGATCACCGACAGCAACGCGGGTCGTCGGACCAAAGTGTGACCGCGGCCGAGCGGTGTCTGCGGATGGTAACGCAAGGCGGGCCATGGACCGGGGAGCCCCCGCGCATTGAGATATCGCGCCGCAGGACCGTCAGAAATCGATGTGGCTTCTCGCCATAGGGCGCAGGCTACGGCTCGCCCATCGAAGGCTGGCTTGCGCCGCATTCGCTGTCTGGGCGTCTGCTCCCAACCTCTATCCCATAGGCCCAGGGCGCGAATGGCGCGTAGAACGTCACGTGTCTCGCAGCCTGCAAAGCATTTGAAGAGCAGGCGCGTGTGGCCGATCCTTATGGACAGGCTCGGTTTACGGTCATCATGCGCCGGACAGAGGCACATGGCGCTTGTGCCATCATTTGTTCCACCAAGGCGCTGCGCGAGCCTTGCAAGTTGCAACTGCGCTTCAAACGGATGCTGCGACAGAGAGGAAGGCATGGAAAATTCCCAAGAAGTGAGCGAACCACCGCTCCCACCCCTCCTCCTCTTCTGGCCAGTGCGATGGTCCCAACACGAACGCCGTTAGCCGCTTGCAGGTGGATCATGCGCCTTTCGCCGCAAACTATTGGATCAGGACCAGTGCGCCAGCGCCCAAAAGCGCGGCGATTGGCAGGTCAGGCACGCTCTTGATATATTTGGAATATGCCGATTCTGGAGCATTCTTCGCCGGAGGCCTGTTGTTCCGCATTCTCCATGTGGCAATGACGTAAATCACTGCTGCGGCGTGCGGATCATCTCGTTCAATCGCCGGGCAATTTCTTTCCAAAGCGCCATACCGGCAGCATCATTTTCCAGTGCCAACGCGCCAATGCGCTCAGCAACCCTTTGCGGCGCCTTGTCGCCATGCTGCTTCAACATCATAGCGGCAGCGCCCCAGAGAACCTGTTCTTCGGTGAGTGCTTCTGTCATACGAGCCCTATGGCATCGACCGCCAGCACATCGAAACCGTCGCGAGCGCCTTTGACGGTGACCCGTTTACCCAAAAAATGTCGCCAGCTTTTCGTAACGTCCAGTTGCCATTCGCCGCCCCCGTCCACACGGAGGACTGGATAGACGCGCCCCTCCAGCAGTACGCCTGTCAGTTCGTAACGCGTAGGCCGGGACATTAGAGGCAGCGCTTTCCGGCATAGCGAGCCCATCGCAGCACCGTTCCAGATTGAATCATAAGGCAACTCAGGTCCCCTTTCCCGGGTAACGTACACCATGCCCCTGTACGACCGCCTTTAGCCGATCCAGTGGACGTGCGGCGCATGGTCGGCGCCGAGACAAGGATATGCCCTGTCGATGTTCGCCCCTGCGGCCCGCCCAACAAGCGCACCAGATAGTTCCGCGCGTCGGCCCCTGAAGCGGCCGGACAAGGGTGTGACGCCTTGCATGTTTCGTCGGCTTCTCGCGCCGCTATGCCGGCCAACCGGACCTTTGGACCTTCTGCGCACCAGATCGGCCCATCACCGTCCCATATCCGGGTCGGTGTACAGGCAAAGACCTGTCCGGACATAACTGCAGCCGCAGCGATCAAAACGATCACGCCGCAGTTGCTGTTGGAACAGGCGGACCTGAATAGGATCTATCCATGAGCCAAGACGCTCATGACATAATCAATATCGCCTCTTACCACGACGTAGTTCCCTTTCTCGAAATTTATCGCGCTGGCGTCGCCCCTCCCCCTGAAACGACGGACAAAACTGACTCTGTCTACATTTATCCCGATCGGTTCACCGTCGATCGTTTCGAATTCCACATATCCGTTCATGATTGTCCTGCGCTGCGTATTGCGGGTGGTTACCTTAGCCTATCGGTTTTGCGCAACAGTCAAGGATAGCGTTCATAGCGTTTTTACAAGCGCCTGCGGATTGTTGGCGGCGCAATGGTATTGCTGCGGTATGCAGCAACAGAAAACCGTTTAATATTCCCTGCGGGTCGTTGCCTATACCCTGAGACTAAGCGTTTCTCATGTGATGCATCAATCCGGCTTGGCGGTGACGCTGCGCACGAACCTTGCCAGATCGGCAACTACAGGTGCGCGAAACCGAAAGGGTCGGGCGACCGCAGTCACCATGCCGACATGACCGATAGCTGCGTATCGCCTAACAGTGACCGGCACGTCTGCGGCCTGCAACTTAGCCGCAAGCGCGACGCTGTTGTGCGGCCGCACTGTCTCGTCCGCGTCGCCTACCAGCAAGAGTGTCGGGGGTGCGCCCTTCCCCGCCCAGGTAACCGGCTGCGTCTCTTCTGGACGCGGCCATCGGCCAAAAGCCGCGATACTGGCGGGAACGTCGAAGGGCGTAAAATCATAAGGCCCCGCAATGCCGACGAAGCCCCGGATCATGGTGCGATCCTTGCCGAGCCAACGTGAATCAAGCGCGACCATCGCAGCAATATAGGCACCTGCTGAGTGACCGCTGACAACGATGCGCCGCGTAACGCCGCCATAGGCTGCGCCATGCGCGACCATCCACCGAACGACCTGCGCGCCATCCGCGACAAAGTCGGGATACAGATTATCCGGACCGATCCGATAGTCAGGTATGACGACCAGAAAGCCTTGCGCTGCCAAGGCGCGCCCGACAAAATCATAACCTTGCCGAAAGCCACTGGCCCACGACCCGCCGTAGAAGAAAATGATAATAGGGATAGGCTTGTCGGGCCGAGTACGCCGCGGTGCGTACAGGTCGAGCTTTTGCCGCGGCGCAGCGCCATAGGATATGCCACTGGCAATCTGTACGCCCCCTGCATCCTTGGGCACCAGCATGTCGAACGTCCGCAACGGTGCGACCATGGCACCTCCAACACATGCAAGGCCACAAAACCCTACCGTTAAGCCTATCCTTTTCGCTCGTTGGCTCATACCCCCCGCCAACAGGCGAGCCGCACCAACGCCCATGCCGACAGCCCTTCAGCCTCACTCAGCATGCCCCTTGCCAAGGTGCGGATTCCGCGCCGGCCCAGGTCAGGGTTTTTGCCATCACACAGCATGGGAATCGGGAAAATCGACATCGCTTGCGCTGAGCAGGATCGGTGGTTCGCCACCAAGGCGCTTCACGAATTCGCGCTGTGCGATCCGGTAGATGTCAGCTTCGAACTCGTTAAAAATGTCCAGAGCATATTCGCCATCAATTCCATCGAGATCGGGATTGAGCAACTGCTCCAGTGCTTCGCGGGTGATCAGGAACTCCACCGGACCAAGCGCAGACAGGCCAAGGAAACCGACGCTCTGGCGCTCAGGGATCCAGCTACCGCCGCCACCTTCGAAAGTAACACTGGCTTTTGCCATAGCCTATTGGTCCTGACCTCATGATGATGGGAGCCCTAGCATAGCATCTGCGCATGCGTGCGTCCAAAGGGGACAACGCGCTTGCATGGCTTGCGGCAGAACCAAAATCTCATGGTTTTCCGATACCGCCGAAGGGTAGGATACGCGCCAGGCCCTCCCATGGGCCAGAACACGCGCCCCGCAGCCCTTTGATGCTTTAGCGCAAACAAATCCCACCGGCCGATCGGGTGCCGCAATGTACGCCAAGACGCAGGCGCACCGCGTCTCGTTCGGCACCGCGAAAGACAGCTTTTCCTGGAGAGAAATTAAACGCCTGAGGAGGCAACCTCTATTGGGCGTTTTACACGGATTCTCTCCACTTTCCTGGCGCGCATATAAGCGGGATCTGGGCATTTCCTCCGAAATCCGGACCTTCTCCGCTTCATCTCGACCGCCATCGGTACGATGCTTGGAAGGCCGCGATTCGGCGGCGAACACGAGGGAGACTGTCATGAACATGTTTACCGAACAGAAGGACGATCTGGTTGATCTTGGCTCCGTGACCGCAGAGACCAAGGGGCTTGGATCGCAGGGGCCAATCGACTTTGTGACGGGCCTTCGGCAATATGATGCCGGGCTAAGCGCCGATTAATCCCCCGTCGGGCACGTAAGGACGCGTGCCCGACACCGGGAGGCTCTCTATGACCCTTTATCTGCGATCAGGACTCGCTTACGCTCTCCATGGTGACGATGTCATTCTGATGGACATCGACCATGACCGATATTTCGCCTTGCCCCGGCGCATGCGCGATGCCTTTGCACGGGTTGTCGATGCTGGCAGCCCCCAGGATGCCGACCTTCAGAATCTTGCGCCGCTGGTCGATCAGCAGCTTCTTCAGTCCGTCAAGGCACGCAAAACATATTCTTGCGGCACTTATCAGCATGCCTCGGCTACCCTGCCCGCAACTTATGCACCAATTACAGCAGGTCTCTATGTCCAGGCTGTATACTGCCGTTTGCGTGCTGCTGCATGGCTCCACGTGTTGCCGCTCCGCGCCATCGTCGCGCGGCTCGAATGCAGCAAGGCGCGGGCTACGCATGCAGGTCGCTGCCAGAACGATGCGGCCCGCATAGCTGCCGCGTTCAACCGCGTTGGCAACATGATACCCATGAAAGATCGTTGCCTCCCAGCCAGCCTTGGCCTCGTAACGATGCTTCATCACCATTCCATCCCGGCAACGCTTGTCATTGCAGTGCGCACCGCTCCGTTCGCATCGCACTGCTGGGTCGAAACCGACAATCATTTAGTGAATGAGCAGTTCGACACTATATCCGGCTTCTCACCCATATTGGTTGTCTGATGCACGGGCGCTATTTGTGTATCGTTCATACGGCACCTGCCGGAGCCTCTCGTCCGCGCATTACGCTGCATCCCGGTTTCGTCCGCGTTCTGGCAGCCGACGGTGTGGAATTGTACAGCGACCGTCCGGAGGCTTTGAACGATAAGGCAGTGGAAGGTTGGCACCTGTGGGGAACCGTTTTCCAGAGGGACGGGTATCTCCGTCGCCCAAGCGATCGCAAGGGTAGCAGCACGACTATCCAGCCCGATGCGCTGCTTAGAACCGTGTGGGGCGCCTTTGTCGGCATTGCTATCGAGACTGGCGGCGTCGTCGCCGGGGCAAAAGTTCGTTGCGTTCGCGATCCTTCAGCCCATGTCCCTTGCTATTATTGCAGGCACGAAAATTGCTGGCTGCTTGCCTCGGATGTCGCACTGCTCCTTGCCGCGACTGGGCAGAAATGTGCGATTGACTGGGCGGAACTGCGGGACTTGCTCCTGTTTGCCGGGCACTTTGGATCACGCACGACGCTTGCAGGCATTTTCGAATTGATGCCCGGTCAGACCATGATCATCGCGCAAGGGGCGATGCGGATCGTACCGGCATGGTCTCCCTGCTGGCATGCCCCTTCACGCGCGCCTGATCGTAGCAGCCTTATTGCCAGTCTGCAGGACGCCCTGCACCAAACCCACAGCGCGCTTGGAAAGGCTTATGTCAATCCGCTTGTTACAGTCTCGGGGGGACTGGACTCGGCGATCGTAGCGACCGAGCTTGCACGCCATGCCGAACATCTCCAGTTGATGACATTCTATGCGCAAGAGCGGAGAAGCGACGAAAGGCGCTATGCCGAGCTGGTAGCTGAGACATGCAAATCGGCACTCACCTTCGCGCGCTATGCGCTGCCTGACTTTTCGACCTGTTGCCGACAAGAAATGTTCCTGCCGCGGCCATCGCATAGGACTTTGGGCGATCTGGTAAACACACGGTTGCTCGACCAAGCGTTTCTTGGTGGTCACGACGCCCTGCTGAACGGCTATGGCGGCGACAATGTCTTCTGCATGGTCGCTCCTCCCTATGCGCTGCAAGACAGGATACGCGATAGCGGAACAGTTCGCGCCGTCTTAGCAACGCTCCGGGACCTAAAAGCGATCACTGGCACCACCTATCCGCAATTGGGGTGGCACGCCGTCACAAGCACATGTCGACGCTGGTTCGGCGCGCCCCGCGGCTGGACAAAAAGCGCGCAGTTTCTTTCTGAGGACGCCGCCCGGGCTGAAGCTCCCAAGGATCCTCATCCCTGGATTGCTGGCAGTGCCGCAGCAAGGCCGGGGCAGCGGGCACATATTGCCGCCATCGTCCACTCCCATCTACATCTGGAGCGTTATTCCCGTCAGGTATCGTTGGCGGACATTTCCCCTTTGCTGATGGTGCCAATCCTCGAAGCCTGTCTATCAATACCTACGTGGTTGTGGTGCGAAAGCGGGATTGACCGATCCCCAGCGCGTCGCGCAGCGACAGCCCTGCCGCCCGCCATTGCGAGCCGCATCAGCAAAGGCACCCCCGTAGCGCTCCACGCTGCCTTCTTCGAGCGCCATCACCTCGAGATAGGCGAGTTTCTTGCCGAGGGCATGCTCGCCCAAGCCAATATCCTCGATGCCGATACCGTCGTAGCGCATTGCAGGCGGCCACCCCCCACGCGTGACTTCGATTATCTTCGCTTATTGGAACTGGCGGACGCCGAAATCTGGTGCCGATACTGGTCTGGGCAATAGGGTGACAAAAGCCACCAACTCTAGTGCAGTCCGTCGGGGAGCCAGCCAGCAAGGTCAGGCGGCAGGCCGCCTTTCGCATCCAAGTGATGTTGGAACCAGGCCAGATTGCGCAAATAGCTGGCCCGCCGATGCGCTGGTTGCCAGAAGATGTGATATTCGTCAGGATAGACAAAGAGGGCAATGGGCTTCCCCCGCTGACGCCGGGCCGCCTCGAGTTCAAGGGCCGTGAGATATTCCCTGTCCGATGCTTGGATCAGGATTGGCGTATCGATCCGGTCTGCATTAGCAGCCAACGAATATGCCCTCGTTCGTGCGGTGCCCCATTCGGACTGTGGCGGGAAGCCCATCGCCAGCGCCACATCGGACAGATAGGGTCCGATCATCATGTTGACGGTTGTGACGCCATTACAGCATCCCGCCATGGAAACCGCCTTGAAGATATTGTTGTGGATGAGGCTGTAAGCGGCCTTGTCCACGCCATCGCTGAAACCTGTTAGGCCAATTCTGGCGGGATCAATGATGTTCTTATCGCTTAATTCGCGGATCGCCGTCAGAAGGGAAGAATTCACGCTACGATTGTCAGCCCATTCCTCCAAAACGCGTCGGTCGGCTTCAGCCTGATCCGACACCGGCGCACGGTAACCGACCGAAGTAGGACGCGTCTGCACAAGGACTGCCATGCCATGAGACGCCATGGGAAAGATGGGAAACATGTCCCCCGTGCCGCCCCGTAGAAACCCACGGGATTGATACCCAACAATCACCAGCGGCAATTTGTCTTTGGTTTCGGCGCTTGGAGGCAGCACAAGGTCGCCATAGCATTCAAGACCGATATCGTTTGTCCAGTGCATCCGCGTGATCCGCCCGGTTGAGACCTGCCGCCACTGCGGATTGGGGTCGAACACGACACGTTGCCGACCAGAATGGTAATCAATTGCCACGATCCGTCGCGGCGTCGCCGATCCTTCCATAGCACAGACCAGACTCTGCGGCGCAGCCCGGCACCCCGCAACGCGGTCACGGGTTTGCATCAGGCGGCGCCGTTTGCCGTGCACAGGATCCCACTGCCATATTTCCGTCAGGCTATCGCCCCAGCCGGCGCGAATTGAATACAGCAAGCGGTTTCCTTTGCCCCACCAGATGTCCCGGGGCTTGCCGCATAGTTCTTCGGCGCAGGTGAAAGTCCGCCCGCCTTTGGTCGTGATCCTCACGTCCAGCGGGCCATTCAGCAGATCGCTCCGCCGCTTCACAATCTGTGCTGTGGTGTCGGCGCTGTTCATCACCTGCTGCATGTTGGGACCTGGAGGCGCCTCTCCGATCTCGCTGAGTGCACCGGTAGAGAGCGTCAGAGAGAATTGTTTGAAGCTGCCTGGAGCGGGGAACGGCGCGGGCCCCCATCCGGGCACCCAACGATGATCATAGCGAAAACCACGTCGCCCTTCGGCAACAATCTGCGCTACTGCAACGGTCGAACTGGGTCTGGAGGTGTATCTGATTTCGTCCGCAGCAGGTCCCCAACCAAAGTCTTGGACATCGACGGGCGAGTGCGTGGCTTGCCGTGA
>TARA_R110000868_G_scaffold1516_4_pt1 | contig 18298 bp, 20 predicted proteins | sample TARA_R110000868 | Tara Oceans TARA_R110000868 (sample SAMEA4397489) | marine metagenome | biome: Polar Biome; feature: [SRF] surface water layer (ENVO:00010504); material: water (ENVO:00002006), including particulate matter (ENVO:01000060) such as... | depth 5 m | reverse complement strand
CCGATCCAAGTTTGAAAAAGGCGGCCCGTCGAGGCCGCCTTTTTTGTTTCTGCAAGTGTCACGAGGTGATTAGCCCGCCGCTTTCAGCGCCTGATCTAGATCTGCGATCAGGTCGTCGGCGTCTTCGATGCCGATGGAGAGGCGGACCGTGTTGGGCGCGGCGCCCGCGGCGATCTGCTGTTCTTCGGTCAATTGGCGGTGCGTGGTCGAGGCGGGGTGGATGACCAGGCTGCGCGCGTCGCCGAGGTTTGCGACATGGCTGAACAGGTTCAGGCCGCCGACAAATTTTGTGCAGGCTTCATAGCCGCCTTTCAGCTGGACCGTGAACAGCGCGCCGGCGCCCTTCGGGCAGATTTTCGGGATGCGATCCTTGTAGGGGGAGGAGTCGAGCCCGGCATAGGTGACACCGGAAACCGCATCATGGCCTTCCAGCCAGGCGGCAATCTTCTTCGCATTGGCGACATGCTTGTCCATCCGCATGGAGAGCGTCTCGATGCCCATCAGCGTATAGTGCGCCGCTTGCGGGTTCAGCGTCATGCCGAGGTCGCGCAGGCCCACGGCGATGCCGTGGAACATGAAGGCGGCCGGGCCGAACGTCTCGTGGAATTTCAGGCCGTGATAGGCCGGTTCCGGCTGCGACAGGGACGGGAACTTGTCAGAGGCAGACCAGTCGAACTTGCCGGAGTCGACAATCGCCCCGCCGGTGACCGTGCCATTGCCGGTCATGTACTTCGTCAGCGAGTGAACGACCAGGGTCGCACCATGCTCGATGGGGCGGCAGAGATAGGGGGTGGCCGTCGTATTGTCGACGATCAGCGGAATGCCTGCGCCATCGGCGATTTCGGCAATCGCGTCGAGGTCCGTGATATAGCCGCCCGGATTGGCGATGGTCTCGCAGAAGATGGCGCGCGTATCGTCGTCAATCGCGGCCTTCACGGCGTCGAGGTCATCAAAGTCCACGAAAGTGGCCGACCAGCCGAAGCGTTTGAAGGTCTGGCTGAACTGGGTGATCGTACCGCCATAGAGGCGGGTCGAGGCAACGATGTTGCGCCCCGGCGCCATCAGCGGGAAGAGGGCCATGATCTGCGCTGCATGGCCGGAGGAGCAGCAGACTGCGCCTGCGCCGCCTTCGAGCGCGGCAATCCGGTCACCCAGCGCCGCGACCGTCGGATTGGTCAGGCGGGAATAGATGTAGCCGACTTCCTGCAAGCCGAAGAGTGCGGCGGCGTGGTCAGCGTCGCGGAAGACATAGGCTGTCGTCTGGTAGATCGGCACCTGGCGCGCGCCGGTGGCCGGGTCCGGGTTTGCGCCCGCGTGAATTTGCAGGGTGTCGAACCCCATTGGCTTGCCGTCGGTCATGTCGGCCTCTCCCTTCCTGTCTCGGCCCTCCGCCGAGACGGATGGGCTCAGTTGAACGTGTCACACTGGCGTGGGTCGCCCGTGCGATAGCCGCGGCTCAGCCATTCCATGCGCTGCTCGGCAGAGCCGTGGGTGAAGGCTTCAGGCGTCACGCGACCCTGGGAGCGCTTCTGCAGCATGTCGTCGCCAATGGCATTGGCCGTTTTCAGACCTTCTTCCATGTCGCCGCGCTCCAGTGCAACCTTTCCGTTCGATGCCGTTGCGGCACGAGCGGCCCAGACGCCGGCATAGCAGTCGGCCTGCAGCTCCAGAGCGACGGAATATTTGTTGGCTTCGGCCTTGCTGCGCGCCTGTTGCTGGGCCTTGCGGACCTGTTGCGAAGCGCCGGTCAGCGTCTGTACATGGTGGCCGAATTCATGCGCGATGACATAGGCGCGGGCGAAATCCGCGCCGGACGCACCAAGCTGGGTTTCCATCTGCTGCCAGAAGGAGAGATCGAGATAGATGGTCTGATCGGCCGGGCAGTAGAAGGGCCCCATCGCGGCCTGGCCATAGCCGCAGCCGGTGCCCGTGCCTTGCGTGTAGATGACGGTATTCGGCTTCTTGTAGCCGTCGAGCAGTTCGGCCCAGACATCATTCACATTGGTGCCGACCACATCGACGAACTGGCCGGCTTCATCTTCGGGCGTGCCGACTTCGCCGGATTGCTGTTGGCCGGAAGACATGCCGCTGCCGGCTTCAAGCAGGGGCTGGGGATCAATGCCGAGGAAATAGGACACAACCAGCGCGATCAGGACGAAGCCGATACCGCCGCCGGCGAGCTTGCCGCCGCTCATGCCGCGCCTGTCCTCGACGTTTCCGCCTCTGCGTCCACCTTTCCAGCGCATGTCCCACTCCGTTGTTGCCAGTTAATGCAGGTTAATTCTGAAATACAGGGCGGGGCCCGACCCGTCACCCATGAAACTCATCTAGTGATTGCCCGCCCGGGCGGAGGAAGGTAATCGGAGGGCATGCAGACCCAACTCACCATCCCGACCCAGGGTTCCGGCCTCTATGAGTTCACCCGCGAGGTGGAGGGCTTCGTGGCAGGGCAGGACGACGGCCTGCTGACCCTGTTCTGCCAGCACACATCGTGTTCGCTGCTGGTGCAGGAGAATGCCGACCCGGATGTTCAGCGCGATCTGCAGGCTTTCTTCCGCCGCCTCGCGCCGCCCGCCAACGACCCGTCCATGAGCTACCTGGTTCATCGCACGGAGGGTCCAGACGACATGCCGGCCCATATCAAGGCGGCCTGACGCAGACCTCGCTCTCGATCCCGGTCTCTGGCGGGCGCATGGCGCTCGGCACGTGGCAGGGCATTTACCTGTTCGAGCATCGGGATGCCCCGCACACGCGCCGCGTGGTGGCGCATCTTCTCGGCTGAGGCGGATCAGCCGCCGAGCGCTTTCCAGCGGATCATGGCTTCGCAAGTGTTCTCGCCCTGGAAGGCGGCCTTGGCGCTGCCATTGAACTGGTCAGAGACCGACGCCGCCCAGACCGCTGCAGCGGCGTCATAAGAGGTGAAGCCGATTTCGGACAGGCCGCGTTCGATCCGGTTGCAGATCAGACCGGCCACGTCCGGGTCGGCCGTATTGTTCAAATATGAAATGCGGTCTGCCAGATCGAGGCGGGAAAAGACATAATCGTAGACGGTGAGATCCTCGCCCACATCGAACGCCAGAATATCCCCGGACGTGACGCCCGTATAATCCGGAAAGCCTGCATCGGAGACACCGGCGGTGAAGATCGACGGGATGGGCTGGTCAAGATAGACGGCCCATTGGCCGATGGCGCCCTTGCCGCGCGTATCCTTGATATCGTCCGTGTCGGGCAATTGGGCCGACACAACGAGGATCGGCTTGTCGCTCCAGGCCTTCACGGAAAAGGCGCTGACCGATTGCTCCGTGATCGACTGACCGAACAGGGTGCTGGTCGAATTGTTCAGGAAGTTGGAGGCTTCCATCATCAGCGGCGCGTTGAAGTAGGTGACCAGCGTCGACGTTGGCGCGATCAAATTCGCCGCCGTGGTCAGCGCGCCCATCACATTCGCGCTGGCAGAAGATTCCTTTTCATCCGACAACTGAAGGCGAAAACGCGCCTCGATGGTCGTGTTCGGGCCGACCTTGAAATAGGGCGTGGCATAGACCGAAATACTCTCATTCGTCGTCCAGCTCTCACCTTCGCGGTTGTTGGAGGAAAAGGTAGACGAGAATAGCGCATTGGTTGCCGTGATGTCGGGCTTGGCAACGTCGAACTCGGCGATCAGTGTACGGGTGATGCTGCGCGATGACATCATGCGGGAAAACCAGCCCCGGCTTTCCTTGTCATAATTGCGCGCCTCGACTTCCTGGCTGCGGACGCCGGAGGTGACCCCCTCCATGTCATAGGCGTCGGGCTTCAGCGTGACGATCTGGATGCGGGTATAGCGGTCCTGCAACATGTCTCCGAACTCGGAATAAACGGCCGACTCGTCAATCGCGACATCAATGTAGGGGAGGTAGTCCTTGGCGGGTACGGCGCCGGTGCTGGCACGGCCGGTATGACGACGTACGGTCGGGGTCGGCGCGCCGAGGAAATCATCATCGCTCGGATTGGGAATGCCGCGCACGGGGCCATTCGGTGCCTGCCCGGTTGCCGGAGGCGGAGAGGCCGGGGCCGGCTCCGGACTTGAGGCGCACCCCGCCAAGATCATGGCGATCACAATACCGCCTGCAGACACCTGTTTCATGCCGTTCATCCCCTTTGTCTCTCCCCAGCGTTAAAGATTGTTAACAGACGGATTCGCGCAAAGCGAGCCATTTTGAGACAGATTTCGCGGGTGAGGCGTATGTGAGCGGCACCATGACCTGACCTCGCGGGAAGGGGAGCCGGCAACCTCCAATACCGTCTTTACTCACATTTGCTGCAATGCAATAAGCGCCTTGCGCAAGGCCGTGGGTCTTCCTATATGCTCATTGTGAGCATAATTAAGCGCTCATAAAATAAATCCGGGAGGATACATCCTTGTTGCTCAACATGCTGAAAGCCAAACTGCATTCTGCAACCGTCACGCAGTGCGACCTTCATTATGAGGGCTCGGTCTCGATTGACCAAGACCTGCTCGACGCTTCGGGCATCCTGCCGAATGAGCGCGTGGATATCTGGAACGTCACCAATGGCGCCCGCATCCAGACCTATGCCCTTGAAGCGCCGCGTGGCTCCCGGACCATCGGTGTTAACGGCGCCGCTGCCCGCCACTTTGCGGCTGGCGACAAGGTCATCATCGCGGCCTTTGCCGGCGTCGACGCCGACAAGGCACGCCAGCATGCCCCGACTGTTGTGCTGCTGGGCGATAATAACGAGATCAAGCGTCCCGTCTGATCCGGGCCTGACCCGCACCCATTGAATTCAGTCCTTCAGGACTTCCGAGATGATCTCGAAGGAGCGCAGGCGCTTGTCCGGATCATACATGTCGGACACGATCATCAACTCGTCAGCGTTTGTGCGCGCAAGCAGGGCGTCGACGCCGCGTTTCACCGTGTCGCGGTCGCCGATGATGCTGAAATTCAGCATGTGGGAAGCGCGCAGTTTCTCTTCCGGCGTCCAGTATGTGTCGATGTCGTCGATGGGCGGCTGGGTCAGCTTGCGGTCGCCGCGCACGAGGTTCGCGAACGACATCTGCTGTGAGGTCGCGAGAAATTTCGCTTCCTCATTCGTTTCCGCCGCAATGATGTTCACCCCGATCAGGGCATAGGGGGTCTTCTGCTGATCTGATGGCTGGAAGTTGGCGCGATAGGTAGCCAGCGCATCATCCAGCGCCTGCGGGGCGAAATGGGAGGCAAAGCCATAGGGCAGGCCATAGGCGGCCGCGACCTGCGCGCCGAACAGGCTGGAGCCGAGGATCCAGAGCGGGACATTCGAATTGGAGCCGGGCACAGCCTCGATCTTCTGGCCGGGCTCGACCGGGCCGAGAAAGGCCTGCAGTTCCAGAACATCCTGTGGGAAACGGTCGGCGCTGGTCGGGTCGCGGCGCAGGGCGCGGAGGGTCATCTGGTCCGTGCCGGGGGCGCGGCCAAGGCCGAGGTCGATGCGGCCCGGATAGAGCGCCTCCAGCGTGCCGAACTGTTCGGCGATGATATAGGGCGCGTGATTGGGCAGCATGATGCCGCCAGCGCCGACGCGGATCGTCTTCGTGCCAGCCGCGATATGCGAGACGACCAGCGAGGTCGCCGCCGTGGTGACGGCCCGCATATTGTGATGCTCGGCGACCCAGAGCCGCTTGTAGCCCCATGTCTCGGCATGCTGGGCAAGCCGGCGGGCCTCATTCAGGGCATCGGCGCGGGTAAAGCCCTCGCGCACGCGTCCGAGTTCCAGGATCGAAAGTTCAGCCACATCAAAGCCCTCTGCATTGCGTTCCCAAGACATGGGGACCGCGCCGTCAAAGCCAAGCCTGTCTTTCGCAGCGGAAGGGAGAATAAGCCGCACCGGGGCAGTTGAGGCATTGCCTCTCCATTCCATCCAAAATAGCCTGCCCGGAAACTTCGGGGAGGTTCTTCATGAGAGTATTTGTCCTGGCCGTTCTGGCGGCATGGCTCGGCCTTGGCTTCAATACGGCCAGCGCCGAGGTAACCCATCCGCCCTTGGAGGCTTATGGAGACCTGCCCTCAATCCGGTACATGGACATCTCTCCGGATGGTTCGAAGGTTGCGTATGTTCAACGCCATGAAGGGGCCGACTACGTGGCGCTGTTCGACACCGTCACGAAGGAGAGGACTTACCTGCTCAATATCGACGAGGTCGAAACGCGAGGCGTCTTTTTTGCCGACAGTGAGAATATCATTATCCGGGCGTCTGACACGAAATTCGTGCCGGGATATCGCGGCGAATTCCTGTATTCAGGTGCGTATGGATACAATCTGAAAACCAAGAAGCTCAAATTCCTGTTGCGTGGAACGGATAACATTTATCCAGCGCAGGGCGGGCTCGGTAAAATTGTCGGCCATGATGATGAGTCGGGCTACATATTCATGCCAGCCTGGATGGGGGACCGGTATTCCGACCCGAACTACAGTCTATTGCGGGTCAATATGAAGACGGGGAAGGGGCGCCGCTTCAAGAGTGGGAATGGTGACACGATCGACTGGTTCGTGGACACTGACGGCACCGTGCTCGCCCGAGAGGATTACAACAACCAGTATGATGCGTACAAGATCTACACCTATATCAATGGCAACCGCGAACTCGTATACGAGGTGGAGTCTCCGCGGATACCTTTCTCTCTCATAGGGGTGAGACCGGACCGGTCTGGACTGATCATCATGGATGATACTGACAGCGAAACCGGCTTCAACGAACTCTATGAAATGGATTTCTCGGGAAACATCACATCCGCGAATCTCGAGCGAGACGACGCCGATATCCAGGGCGTGTATACCGATGGCAACCGCTTCATGGTGGGTGTGAGATATTCGGGGGCGGTGCCCGCCTACAAGTTTTTTGATCCGGAGGTAGATGCTGCGGTGGCGGAGGTCGTGGCCCGGTTCCCGAATGCTGCGATCCATGTCGATTCCTGGAGCGATGACTGGACCAAAATCCTGTACAGGTTTTATGCGAGCGACACGCCGGGCAGCTTTGTGCTGCAGGACCGGACCACCGGTGCCCTGACATTGATTGCAGACACGCGGGACAACATTCCGCCTGACGCGCTCGGCCAAGCCGTTGCCGTCAGCTATGTCGCGCGGGACGGATTGAAAATCCCCGCCATCGTGACGTGGCCAGCCGGTGTGGACTTGGCGTCGGCAAACAATTTACCCCTTATCGTGATGCCGCATGGCGGGCCCGCCTCGTACAGCGGCGTTGGCTTTCACTGGCGGGCACAATACTTCGCCAATCGCGGCTATCTCGTGCTGCAACCGAATTTTCGTGGATCGACCGGCTATGGCAACGAGTTTGAAGAGCTTGGGCATGGCGAGTGGGGCCTCAAGATGCAGGATGATGTCACAGACGGCGTCAACATGCTCGTGAAGGAGGGACTGGCCGATCCGGATCGCGTCTGCATTGTCGGCGCCAGCTATGGTGGATACTCTGCCTTGGCAGGCGGTGCCTATATGCCGGATCTCTACAAATGTGTTGTGGCGATTGCGCCGGTGACGGATTTGAGACGTATGCTGAGCGATGAGAGATGGGATCGTGGCAAGAATCACTGGGTGCTCGACTATTGGCATGAGGTGATCGGGGATCCCCAGGCTGAGCGTGAAAAGCTCGATGCGATCTCTCCGGCCAATGCAGCGGAAAATTTCACGGCGCCTGTCCTGCTGATCCACGGCAAGGACGACCTTGTGGTGCCGATCAAGCAAAGCCGCATCATGGAAGATGCGCTGAAGAGAGCCGGCAAGAGCGTCACCTTCCTCGAACTGGAAGGTGAGGATCACTGGATGTCGGATGGCGATACGCGAATTGAAGCGTTGGGCGCGATGGCCAGCTTCGTGGACCAGCATATCGGCGTCGAAGCCGAGTAGGGGCGCCTAGAACCCAACCGGCGCGGGCAGGCCGCTACTCGACAGGCAGATCGCCTTGAAGCGGCTGCCCATGTCTTTCGGGTCGATCAGCCGCTGGGCATTATTGAAAATCGCGTCGGCATGGTCGGGATTGGCCTCGACCAGCTGGTTGAGCCGTGCTTGCGCGCCGAGCCCCATCAGGAACATGCCCTGCGGTGTCGGACCGGCCACATCCAGTCCCATGTGGGCGGCGAGCCGTTTCAGGCGTCCGAAATCAACGTCCACGGTCAAATCGGTCTCGCCCGGCTGGGCGAGAGGGGAGACCTGCTCGCCCTGGCTGAAGGCGCGGAGGCTGTCGCCCGGCGTGGCATCGGCGGGGCCGTAATCGATGAACAGCGCGCGCATCGGCGCGGGGCGGGTGAGGAGGTCTGCAATCAACAGGTCGAAGCCGATCTGGACCTCGACCGCCTCTGACGTTTCGGCGGCGCCATCGGGGGCGCGCTGCTCGTCGGCGGCGAGGCCGAAGGCCAGCGCCCCGTCCGCATCCAGCCCGACCACGCATTCGCGCCACTGATCCTCCGCCTTGCGGAACTGGCGGGCGGGCAGGCAGTCGAGATATTCATTCGCGACCAGGATCATCGGCCCGGCGGGCACATTGCCGAGCGTATCGGCAAAGGACGGCGTATAATCGTTGAGGCGCTCGGCCTGGATCTTGCGCAGTTCCGGGCTCGGCTCGACAAGGGTGAGTTTGGCGGCATCGGCAAACTCGCGGCCGCCCGCGACATAGGCGAGGCGCAGCGCATCCGCCATCAGCGTGCCACGGCCGGGACCAATTTCAACGAGATGGAAGTCGGACGGTGCGCCCATGGCCCGCCATTCATGCACGACCCACAGGCCGATCAGTTCGCCGAAGACCTGGCTGACTTCCGGCGCCGTGATGAAATCCGTGCCGAGGCCGGGGCGCGTGGCGTAATAGCCTTGGCTGGCGTCATGCAGGGCGAGTTGCATGTAAGTTGAAACCGGGATGGGGCCGCCGGTTTCGATCAGGCGGATGATGCGTTCCTTGAGGGTCATGGGCAGATCAGTCCGCAGTCGCAGGCTTTTTCTTCAGCGCATTCCAGACCAGCCAGATGCCGCCAATCCACATCGGGATGGAAAGCAGCTGGCCCATCGTGATCCAGTCCGGCAGGCTGGTCGCGAAACTGTCCGGCATACGGAAATTTTCGACAATGGTGCGGCCCGCAGCATACATCAGCAGGAACAGGCCGGCGACGAGGCCGGGGCGTTTCAGCGCGCCGAAGCGCCAGATCAGGACTGATAGCACGATCAGCGGCAGCCAGCCTTCCAGCACGCTTTCATACAGCTGGCTCGGATGGCGTGCTGTCTCAAATCCGGTGCTGACCCATTCGCCGGTTTCCCAATTATAGGCGGGCGGCGTGGAGCCGCGCACATAGCCTTCCGGGAAGACCATGCCGATGGGCGCGTCGGTGTGGCGGCCATAGAGTTCGGCGTTCACGAAATTGGCGAGGCGCACCAGGCCGATACCGATCGGCGCGACCACGCCAGCAATGTCGCCGATGGAAAGCAGTGACACTTTGCGACGGCGCGCGAACAGGATGAGCGCGATTGTAACGCCCAGAATGCCGCCATGAAACGCCATGCCGCCATCCCAGATCTTGAAGATGGTCAGCGGGTTCGCCGCGATCACGTCGAACTGGTAGGGCACCATGTAGAACAGGACATAGCCGAAGCGTCCACCGAGGATGATGCCGACAATGATCCAGAACATGATGTCGTCGAGCTGGTCCTTGGTTAGCGGGCTTTTGCCGCCGAACAGGCGTGGGCGCCGGATCATGGTGCTGGCATACCACCAGGCGAGCGCGATGCCGGCCATGTAGCCGAGCGCGTACCAGCGCAAATGGAAGGTGCCGAGCCCGAGGAAGCCGAGGTCAATCGACACCAGCGCCGGGCTGACATCCGGAAAGGTCAGCGCCGCGGCGGGCAGAAGGGGTGCGGCGAAGCTCATCATATCCAGCATGCAGCGTCTTTTCCCTGTATGGATAAGGACCTATCTGTTAGGGGAACCAAACCTGTCCGCCCGATGCCGCGAAGGAGTAGCCGCATGGCCACAACAAATCCACTGCTAGATGACATTGCCGGCCTGATGACCGGTGCAATGGGCGCTGCGCGGGCCGCAAGCGAAGAAGCGAAGACCGCAGCGCAAGCCCGGGTGAAGGGCCTGATCGCCGATATGGACCTGGCGGGCCGCGACGAAGTCGAGGCCCTGAAGACGCTCGCCACGGCGGCGCTGGAGCGTGTCGAAGCGCTGGAAGCACGTGTGACCGAGCTCGAAACGGCCGCAAAATCCAAATAGCGCAACCCACAGACTTTATCTGCCTACCTGTTGATCAGGGTGGACGCGGCCGCGTCGCCGCGTTTCAACGGGGATGGCCATTGGGCACGAATCCTGTGTCCATGACTTCAGAAAGAAGGGGAGACTTTCATGAGCCTTGATCTTTCACGCGAAGAATTCGAAGGGATTGATCCGCTCGACCGCGTCGAAGAGGCGCTCGAAATCGCAGGGTGGCAACACGAACGCGATGAAGAGGGGACGATCCAGGCCGTGGCCGAGACCCGCTGGGGCGATATGGGCGCATTGTTTGCGTTCCGTCCCGAGCCTGCGGCGATCCACTTTTCTGTCACGCTCGACATCAAGCCGGTTGCCGATAAGCGCCGCCAGCTGTCCGAGCTGATTATCATGGCGAATGAGCGTCTCTGGCTCGGCCATTTCGATTACTGGGCCGACGAAGGCGTCGTGATCTTCCGCTATACCTTCTCCATGATGGACCGGGACGAAGCCTCTCTGGGCGAAATCCGCTCCACCATCGCGGCAGCTGTGAGCGCCGTGGACCGGTTCGTACCGGCCTTCAACTTCCTGATCTGGGCCGGCAAGAGCCCGCGCGAGGCCATCGACGCGGTCATGTTCGAAACCCAGGGCGAAGCCTGAGTCCCGGCGCGTGGCGGGGGCACAATCGATTGTCCTGATCGGGGCTGGCCGCATGGGCGGCGCCCTCGCATCAGGCTGGCTGTCCGGACGGGCAAAGCCGAACCTTTCCATCGTCGCGCCGCGCCCGACCCCGCAGGTCCGGGAATGGGCCGAGGCGGGCCAGATCACGCTGAACCCCGAGCCCGCTCCGGCCGATATTGTCGTTCTGGGCATCAAGCCCCAGCAATTCGCCCGCGCCGCAGAAGGCGTGAAGGAATTCATCGGCGAGAAGACTTTGGTCGTGTCCGTCATGGGCGGCGTCAAGCTGAGCCAGCTCGAAGACCGGCTCGGCACGCCGCATGTCATCCGCGCCATGCCGAACACACCCGGTTCCATCGGCAAGGGCGTCACGCTGCTGTCGGCGGCCTCGTCTCTGAACGCGGCTGACATCGAGGCGGCACGCAAGCTGCTCACCCCGCTCGGCCTCGTGGAAGGCCCGATGGACGAAAAGACCATGGTTGCCGCGACCGGCATTTCCGGCTGCGGCCCGGCTTATGTCTTCCTGCTGGCAGAAGTGATGGCCGAGGCCGGCGAGGCCGAAGGCGTGCCCAAGGACATGGCCGCACGCCTTGCCATCGAGACGATCATCGGCGCGGCGGCCCTGATGGAGCAATCCGGTCAGACCCCGAACGAACTCAGAAAAATGGTCACTTCCCCCGGCGGCATCACCCAGGCCGCCCTTGACATCCTCATGGATGACGGTGGGATGCCTATCTTGATGAGGAAGGCCCTGCGCGCCGCTGTTACCCGCGACCGGGAGCTTTCCAGAGAGCCGGACTAGAGGACAACGAGCAGATGACGACGCAGGCAGGCATACTGGATAAAGGCCTGCTCGCCGCCCTGGGCCTCGCCGCCGAGACGCCATGGGCCGATCTGACGCTCGCAGACATTGCAGGCGCTGCCGACATTCCCCTGTCAGAGTTTCATGGCCTTGCCGGCAAGGATGACCTTGCCGCACATGCCGACACTTATTTCGACAAGGCCATGTCGGAAGAGGGGGTATCGCGCGACGAAAGCCCGCGTGAACGCCTGTTCGATGTCATCATGCTGCGCTTCGAGGCGATGGAGGAATATCGCGCCGGCCTCATGTCCCTGATGGCCTATCGCGACCGCACACCCTCGCTCTTGCTTACTCTGCCGCTGGCCCGCAAGCGCAGTGCGGACTGGGCGCTCGTTTCAGCTGGCCTCGACAATCGCTCCGGCGCACCGGTGGGCCTCAAATCCGTCGCCATCGGCTATGTGATCGCCAAGGCTGAACGCGCCTGGCGCAAGGAAACCAGCGGAGATTTCGCGCGCACCATGGCTGCGCTCGACAAGGGCCTGCGCGACGCCGAAGACCGGATGGAGCAGCTGCAGCGCTTCACCGGCTGGGGAAAAAATAAAACACGGCAGGACAACACTGCCGACGAGGAAACGAAACCGGAGGAAACATGAATGAGCCGACCAGGCCTCGACGCGGACCCGCTCTCACTTGGAGCGGAATGGTTCAATGCGCTATTTGAAGAAATCGGTATTGATGCTGAAGTCGCCAGCCTCACCGCGAAATCCATCGGGACCGGCCAGATCGGCGAGAATGTCCGTTTCGTGTTCGACTATGCCCGCAAGGGTGCGAATGCGCCGTCGACGCTGGTTGGCAAGTTTCCATCCGACAGCCCTGAAAGCCTGATGACAGCCAAGCTGCTCGGCCATTATGAGCGCGAAGTGAAATTCTATCGCACCTTCCCGAAAGTGGCGGGTGTGATCACACCGGCGGCGTTCTACACCGACTATGATGCGGACACGAACCGGTTCGCCCTGATCATGGAAGACATGGCGCCGTCCGAGCAGGGCGACCAGTTGCAGGGCTGCAGCGTGGCCGAAGCCGAGCGGGCGCTGTCGGCGGCCGCTGTGCTGCATGCGGCGCACTGGAATGACCCGTCGCTCGACAATTATGCCTGGTTGCAGGGCAGTGAATTGGCCCCGCCGCCCGCCCTTGGTCCGGAAGCGGTGTCCGGCCTGTGGCAGGGATTCAAGGAGCGGTATGGTAAAAGGCTGGAGGCTGCCGACATCCTTGTCGGCGATGCCTATGCGGCCGCGTTGCCAGCCTGGAGCGAGGGCTATGATGGCCCGCACGCGCTGACGCACAATGATTTCCGGCTCGACAATATGCTGTTCGGCACCGAGTCCGCCCCCAAGCCGCTGGCCGTCGTGGACTGGCAAACGGCTGGCAAGGGCGCGCCTGCGGGGGACGTTGCCTATTTCATCGGAGCGGGCCTGACCCGCGAGGACCGGCCCAGGCATGAGCAGGCCTTGCTTCGCTATTATCATGCCCGGCTGACGGAAGAGGGCATCACCGATTATTCGTTCGATGAACTCTACCGGCATTATCGCTGGTTCAGTTTCTACGGGATGTCGGTGGCCTTCGGGGCGGCGATGCTGGTGAAACAGACCGAGCGGGGCGACGAGATGTTCCTCACCATGCTGCGGCGTCATGCGGCTCAGGCGCGGGAGAATGACGCGCTGGTATTGCTGGCGTAATCCGGTCGTAAATTATATTTTCTGTAATGAATCCAGCTGATTCCCGGCGATTGTCCCGGCCCGGTACAGCTTTACAAACATTCTTCTAACCGGGGGAGTGAAACTGACGAGGTCGCTTATGCCTCGGCTTAAAACCCACACTGTATGTTGGACGACATGGCGCCCGGAGAAGCCGGGCAGTCCTGTCACGACAACAAGAATGGTGTGGACATGGAACAGCACAATGCACGTAACCTCAGCGTCCCGGGCCCGGATGGCCAGATGCTGACCCTGGCGGATCTTCCGTCACCCAACATTTCCCGTTGGGTTACCCGTCGCAAGGCTGAAGTCGTTGCAGCAGTTTCCGGCGGTCTTCTGACCCGCAAGGCAGCCTGCGATCGCTACAGCCTGAGCGATGAGGAATTCGAGACTTGGGAGAAGCTTTACTCCCGTCACGGAACCAAGGGTCTGCGGACCACCCGTCTGCAGCAATATCGCCGCTAGGACGCTTTACGGTTAACGGAATCCTTTCCGTTAAACACAAATTTACACGCCAGCGCCTATCAATGGTCCTGAATGCCGGAAATGTACCCGGCGCCGGGAGTTGCTGATGGACCACAGGCTTGCGAAATTCCAAGGCAGCGCGATGCTCTCCACACGAGCAGTCGCGCTGTTTGCGCTTGTGATCGCAGGCGTGCTGGGCAGCTGGCGCGCCAGCGACCTGTTTACCCAGCCGGTTGAGGCCTGGGTGCCGGGCTCAGCTGTCGAGACCTCCCTGATGGGCATCCTCGAACCGGTTGCCGGCAAGGGAAACATCCGCCTGTCCGTGATGGGCACTGGCGGCTCTGGCCGATCGGTCCTGATCCTGCTGGCATCTGATGCGAGCGAGACCGCCCCCACCCTGCAACGCCTTGCAACATCGGCCATCCTGCTATCGCCAGAAGCTGGTGACCAATTGATCATCGAACAGGCCGATTTTGCGCGCGGCGTCGCCGGGAGGCCCGATGCGGTCGGCTGGACCGAGCTTGGTCTCTATGCGCTGCTCTGCGGCCTGCTGGCCTGGGTCGGGTTTCGCGCCCCGCTTGAGACCGCGCCGGAAGGGAAGGGCATTAGTGCGCCTGCCGAGCGAAAGCCCGCGCGCGTCGATACGGCAGATATCATTCCTGCGCCCAAGCCCCGTCCTGTTCGCCAGCCAGACCCGGATGCCGCGTCGCTGGTCCGAAAGGACCCGGCCCGCACAGCCTCGATCCTGCGCAGCTGGATGCGCGGTGAAGGAGACGCCGCATGAGCGCGCTGGCGATTGCCCGTCCGAGCGGCGCAACTGGCCTCGCCAAGTCCGCTCGCCTGATGCGCGCGCTTGGCCCGGAAGCCGCGCCCGTCTGGAACGAACTGAGCCCGCAGGAAGCCCGCGCTTTGTCGGCGGCGATGGACGCGCTCGACGATGATCTCCGCGATGAAGCAGACACGCTGGCGAGCTACAAACAGGCGCATGAGCGCACAGGCGCGCAGTCCGAGGCGCCCGTCTGGGCGAAAGTGTCTGACCTGGAAACGCGCGACCTGTTGCAACTGGCACAGGGACAACACCCCCAGGCGCTTGCCCTGATGCTGTCGCGTCTGGACGGCAAGGCCTCTGCGCGCCTCCTGAAAGCCCTTGAGAAACCTGTTGCCGTTGATGTGATGCAACGCCTGCTGCATCTCGGCCCTGCCCATGCCAGTGCCATCGCCGCGCTCGAAGCCTCCGTATCGGCCTGGATGACAAGTGCTGCGCCAGTTGCGCGCACCGGGGGCCATGAAGGCGTCGCCCGCATCTTCGACCGGATGGATAGCCGCGCCGAGCAGAGCCTGTTGTCTGCGCTCGAATCCGCCGTGCCGGGAGCCGGCGAGCGGGTCCGCGCGCTGATGTTCACCTTTGATGATCTCGCCCATCTCGACGCCGGCGGCCTGCAGACCCTGCTGTCGGCTGCGGACCGGACGCGCCTGACCTATGCGCTGAAAGGCGCGCGCGAGGAAACCCGTGCGGCCTTCTTCCGCAACATGACGCAGCGCGCTGGCGAATTGCTGCGCGAGGAAATCGACATGCTCGGCGCGGTGCGCCGCAGCGAGATCGAAACCGCCCGGATGGAACTGGTCGATCTGGCCCGCACCCTGATCGAGCGCGGAGATATTCGCGCCGGACGCCCGCAAGACGAGGACGAACTCGTCGAATGATCCATCGCGCCGTCAAATCCGTGACCCCTTTCGACTTCCGCAGCGATTTCAGCGCGAGCGCGCCGGCCCCGGTCGAGATCGACCCGCCGGTGAAACTGACCACGCCGGAATTGCTGGACATGCTGGCCGAAGCCCGGGCCGAGGGCGCCGCCTCCGTGCGGACGGAAGAGGCCCGCGCGGAGACCGAACGCTTGCAAGGCGTCACGAATGCGCTCAACGAGGCGCTCGCCAATCTGGTGGCGCTGACCAGCCATTTGGAGGCCTGCGCGTATGACGAGGGTTTCAGTGACCGGGCCAATGCGTTAATAAGGGCTACAGCCCGCACCATTCTCGACGGGCAGGGCGATCTGTTCGATGCCCAGCAATCCCTGAAGCGTGTTGCACCTGAAGGAAAGCCATGACTGATTCTGCCAATCCCGCGCTGAAGAAAAGCCTGATGGATGTGCCTGTCCGGGTGGATGTCGTTCTCGGCGAAATGCGCATGCCGATCGAGGAATTGATGGCGATGGCCGAAGGCGACATCGTCGCGCTGGAGCGCCATACCGATGAGCCGGTCGATATCTATATGTCAGATCGCCTGATGGCCCGGGGCAAGCTGGTCATAGCCGATGGCCAATTGGGCGTGACCCTGTCGGAAATCGTTGACGATCGCGCTGCTGCCTGACCTTCAGGCAAATATCATTAAATCCCTGCAACACCGCCCAATTCCTAACGGAAGAAAGGAAGTTGTTAACCTTTCACGGTGTTAACTGCCTCCAACGGAAGCATGTCCTGCCGGCCTATTGGGGTGGCAATCGGCGGGGTGATCAACACAAAGGGAACATGCAGACATGCGCATGAAGATGTTCGCCGCGGAGTCCCTTGAGGCCGCCAAAGCGATGATTTTTGCCGAAATGGGAGCTGACGCCGTCATCCTGTCCGAACGGGAGATCGAGGGTGGGGTGGAAGTTCGCGCGGCAACCGACAAACTCGGAGGCGGCGTGGTTCCAAGCGAGCCGCTGTTCCTGCGAGAGGCGCGTGGCGCCGGACATGGTCGCGGATCCGAAAACCCCCTCTACAGTCGTGTGCGCGACGCCCTGTTGTGGCATGGTGCCCCCAAACGCTTTGCCGAGCGTGTGGCGCATGAAGGCGCTGGCCAGAACGCCATTCCGGGCGATTCGCCAGAGGAATCGATTGCCGCCGGACTTGAGCGCATCGTGACATGTGACCCCATCGCGGCGCGTATGGAAAAAGATATCATCCTGATTGGCCCTCCGGGGCATGGCCGTACCGCAACCGCGGCCAAGCTGACCCGCCGCGCGGCTGTGGCCCGTACGGCCATCCTGCCGGTGGCAGCTGACCTCGACGGCACGGCCGGCGGTGCACAGCTGGCCGCCTATCTGGAGCAGGAGCGAGGCCAGATTCGCACCGCCACCACGCCGGATGCCCTGTTCGACATGCTGCGCGCCGCGCGCGACGCCGGACATCGCTGCGTCATCGACCTGCCCTCGATCAATCCCTTCGACCAGGACGACATGGACAGCCTGCAGGACCTGATTCAGGTCGTGCGCGCCGAGCCCGTGCTCGTCATGTCGGCCGAAGGCCATCCGGAAGATCAAGCGGATGCAGCCCGCATCTTTGCCCGCGCCGGCATTCGCCGCGCCATTCTCACAAAACTCGATATCGCCCGCAGACGGGGAGGGGCCATCTCTGCCCTGTCCTCGGCGGGCATCGCCTTCTCACACCTTGCCGTTACGCCTTTCATCGGCGGCGGATTGGTGCCGGCAGCGCCTTCCCGGTTGGCTGCCTTGTTGATGGAAGACGCCCCAGGCGATGTCATCGCCCTGAAAGGAGCTGCGTAGACTTATGAGCTTCATGCTTCGAAAATCGCAGGAACGGCCGTCCCAACGCCCGACTCCGCGCGTCGCGCCAGCCTCGATCATTGCCGTTGCCAGTGGCAAGGGCGGTGTTGGCAAGACCTTCATGGCCATCACGCTGGCCTCCGCATTCGCACAGGCTGGCAAGCGCACGCTGCTGGTGGATGGCGACCTTGGCCTGGCCAATGTCGACGTCCAGTTGGGCATCGCGCCAGAAACAGATCTCGCCGCGGTGATCGCCGGCTGGGTTGAACTGGATGATGCCGTGACGCCGGTTGATGGCGGCGCGGCGGATGGCGGCTTTGATGTGCTGCCGGGCCGATCCGGCTCCGGTGCGCTGGCTGAGTTGCCCCCCGAAGAAGTTGCCCGCCTCGCCGCGGGCCTGTCTGCTTTGGCGCTGCAATACGATCAGGTGGTGGTCGATCTCGGCGCCGGGATCGAAGCGAACTGCATGCGTCTCGCACGGGCCGCCGACAAGGCGCTCATGGTGATTACCGACGAGCCAACCTCGATGACGGATGCGTATGCGTTCATCAAGGTCCTGCGCGGCTATGCGCCGAACGTCGAACCCGTCATCTGTATCAACCAGGCCGAGTCCCGGGCCGCTGGACAGCGCACCTATGAAGCGATTGCCCGCGCCTGTCAGACATTCCTTGGCTTCCGTCCTCACCTGGCAGGGACCGTGATGCGGGATCCGAAGGTGCGTGATGCGATCCGCTGCCAGAAAACGCTGATCTCCACAGACCAGCAGGCACAGCCGATCCAGGACGCAATCGCCATCTCACAGATGCTGATTGGTAGCCGCCAGGGTGCTGATC
>TARA_R110000868_G_scaffold10654_13_pt1 | contig 18308 bp, 21 predicted proteins | sample TARA_R110000868 | Tara Oceans TARA_R110000868 (sample SAMEA4397489) | marine metagenome | biome: Polar Biome; feature: [SRF] surface water layer (ENVO:00010504); material: water (ENVO:00002006), including particulate matter (ENVO:01000060) such as... | depth 5 m | reverse complement strand
CGAACCGGAACATGGCGTCGTCGCTGTCGGCTCCGGCGGCAATTATGCCAGCTCGGCAGCCCGCGCCCTGCTCGACTATGAAGCCGACCCGGAAATCATCGTCCGCAAGGCCATGGCCATCGCCGCCGAGGTCTGCATCTACACCAATGAGAATCTCACCATTGAGACGCTGACGGCGGAATAGACCCCGCGCCCTTGCGATCCCTCACACGAGCATGAAACCAGCCGCCGCGAAACACAGCGAAGTGGCCAGCGAGCCTGCGGCACGCCAATGATTGAGCCCGGTCCAGCGGGTGAGATAGCGCTGCCAATAGGCCTGCGCCGCGTCATCCTGCGCATCCAGACCGGCAAGGCGTTTATTCATCGGCACATTCCCGAAACCGGTAACCAGAAAGACGGTCACCAGATAAATCATCGCACCGAGATAGATCAGTGACTGCCCCGGCCCTTCCAGATTGAAGAGCGCATAGGCGGCCAGCCCGTACACGCCCGGCAGTAGCAGTACGAAGGCGAGCAGGAAGACCGAGCGCAGCACGGTGCGGTTAATCCCCTGCATCGCCTCGATCCCGCCCGCCGGTCTGGCCTGGGCCAGACCGCGCATGATGAAATCGGAGAAGGCCAGCAGGACACCGCTGACCAGGGCGCTGACAAGCGCCAGCAATAGGCAGGCGATGGCGATCAATGTCGTCGACATGATGCTTTCCTTTCAAGCTTGGGCGCTCGCCTTCAGGCGGCCAGGGACCAGACACCGGAACGGGCGGCATCGCGGGCGAAATCGATGAAGTCGACCGGCGGACGCCCCAGCGCGCGCTGCACGCCATCACCCAGCCGGGCATTGCGGCCATCGAGCACGGTGGCCAGCAGGTAATCGAGCAACCAGACCATCACTTCCGGCAGGCCCGCCGCGACCAGCCCGTCGACAAAGACCTCGTGCGGGATATCGGTGAAGCGCACATCGCGTCCCGAAGCCTGGCTGATCTCGGCGGCGACGTCGGCAAAGCTCAGCAGGCGCGGACCGGTGACCTCATAGACCTGGCCGGCATGGCCGGGCTGCGTCAGCGCGGCGATCGCGACCTCGGCGATATCATTGGCGTCGACAAAGGGTTCGCGGACATCACCGGCCGGCAGGGCGATCTCGCCGGCCTGGACCATGGGCGCAAATTCGCCCTCGGTGAAATTCTGGTTGAACCAGCTGGCGCGCACGATGGTCCAGTCGAGCCCGGAGGTCTGCACGATGCGCTCACTGGCCTGGGCCTCGTCTTCGCCGCGCCCGGAGAGCAGGACGATATGGCGCACACCGGCCGTCCGCGCCGCGCCGACAAAGGCGGCAATCGCCTCGCCGGCGCCGGGTACGGCCAGATCCGGCGCGAAGGTGAGATAGACGGCGCTGACCCCGGTCAGCACAGCAGCCCAGCCGGCCGGCTTGTCCCAGTCGAAGGCGGCGGCGGCGCTGCGTGAGGCCATGCGCACGGCATGGCCCAGCCGCACCAGGCCTTCTGCGACACGGCGGCCGGTCTTGCCGCTGCCGCCAATGACCAGGATCAGGCCGGGCTTCGTGTTGTCCTTCGCCGCGTTTGTAGCGGCGGGGCGAGTGGGGTGTGTGGCATTGAACATGGCGATTTCCTCGATTGGGGTGTTGTCTTGACACCGTGTAAAGTTTACATCGCCGCTATATGGGTTACCTTGACACCGTGTCAAGCGCGAATCGGAAAAATCGCCCCATGTCCAAATCCGGTGAAGAGACCCGCACCCGTATCCTCAAGGCCTGCTGGACCCTGCTGGAACAGGGCCCCGACGCCCCGGCACGGATGAGCGATATCGCCCGCGCCGCCGGGGTCAGCCGCCAGGCCGTCTATCTGCATTTCCCCAACCGGACCGAGCTTCTGATCGCCACCACCCGCTTCGTCGATGAGGCGTCGGGCATTGGCGAACGCCTCGCCACCAGCCGTGCCACCACGGGCGGGCCGGCGCGGCTGGACGCCTATATCGAGGCCTGGGCGAATTATATTCCGGTGATCCATGGCGTCGGCAGCGCCCTGATGGCGATGGCCGCCAATGACGAGGCCGCCCGCGCCGCCTGGGATGACCGCATGGCGGCGATGCGTCATGGCTGCGACGCCGCCGTGCAGGCCATCGTGCGCGACGGCGCGCTATGCCCCGGCCTCGACCCCGTCCGCGCCACGGATCTGGTCTGGACCCTGCTCTCGGTACGAAACTGGGAGCATCTGGTGATCGATTGCGGCTGGCCGCAGGGCGATTATGTCAGCGAGACCAAACGTCTCGCCCGCGCGGCCGTGGTCGCGGACACGCCCTAACACCATCTCAAACAGACAATCCCGGACGGATGCCCCGCCCAGGCGGGGCGCAGAGCCGGGACCTACCCGTGCATCCAGCTGGAATAGCGGGTAGTGAGAGATCACAGAAACCCTCAGATGTCGCGCGGTCCTCGGATGAGCCCTGGTTCATCGATGAAGACCGCGTCCACATCCAATCGCTTTGCGCGTTGAAATTCCCGCGGCGTGCCGGCCGAAAACCCCGCCACCTTGAGCCCAATCGATTGAAGGCTTTTCACAGCGGCTGAGCTGATCCAACGCAATGGAACACAGGCTAAAGCGTCTTTTTTCCCAAGCCGGCGCAATAAATCGGTCGGGACTAGAGGATCTGACACTGTCGCCGCATCAGCGAGGTCGGGCCACCGCCTCTCCATATCATCGGATATGCGACATATATGCGCTGTTCGCAGATCGAAACTCAACTCCGGTGCAAAGGGACGAACGCTGAGACCGATGGCTTGGGCAATCACAGGCTTCCGGATAGCTCCAAGGCAGAACTCGCGGACGAAAAAACTGGTGATCGCAAACCAGCTAAACCCTAGCAGCCGGACGCGAGAAGAGGCCTCCAGTTGATCAAGGATGGTGGGGTGCCAGCTGAGAAATCGTGTCGTCTGAAGGAGGCCTGCGAGATCGATAATATTGATTTGTTCCGCCACCCGATTCGGCGTTTTCAGGTCGATGAGCAACTGCAAGCGATCACCGGCCAAAGCTGCCCATTGCGTGACAAATGCCTCGAGTGTTTGAGACCCCCTCACACTCGCCGAAAAGTCAGCCAGACTCATTTCGTCGATCGCTCGCCAAGTACCGGTATGATCAAGCACCCATCGATCATGATAAAGGACGGGAACACCGTCGGCGGTGACGCGCGTATCTATTTCGACCGCATCGAATCCCAGTTTCAGAGCCCGTTCGATCCCGTCCGTTCCAAACGGGCGGTGAGTCAAGCCGTTAAGTCGGTGGCTAAAGAGCTTCATTAGTCCGCCAACGGTCGGGATTCAGATGGTTTCTGGCCTTAGTGGCCCGCACAGCCCTCGCCCCTAGCAATATAGACTGCGCGATCAAAATAAAAATTGGATTATTCAACGAATTGAAGTCTATCAAGCTGATTTTCAAACTTCGTAATACATGAACAGCCAAAAACTTCGTCGGCTCGTCAAGATCGGCAGTGCTTAAATTTTCTATCAGTTCGTTCCGCGTCGTGGTCACGATCATGTCTACCTGCCTTGTCAGCATATAGAATGGTAGCACCACCGCACAAACAACGATCAGTGCGTAGACCATCCCCATGGCCCGATCAGTCCATTGGTACTGTGGAAGTCCCTGATGGAGATACCAACTCGACAGGACAAGGACCCCAAAAATGAGCGCGACCCAAGCGTTCGTATTGATCGCATCCCGAATTCCAGACATGCCCGCAACACCATCCGGGTGAAGAAGGTCGATGGAGAGTTCCGAATTGGCTGCGCCCAACGTTGAGATTGTCAGGAACAAGCCAATTTTCTGAATTGCGATCGTCGCAAAAAACATTGTGACTCCCACTATAAGCCACCTTGTGACCCATACCGGCCGGCCCAGCCTGATATCCCACCAATAGATATCTATCGAGGAAGCAATTCGCTCGTTCTGAATGAGCGACTGCTTGCGGAGGGAAAAGAGTGCCATCAAAGTGGCGGCTACATATCCCGTGCGTGTATTGAAAAACACTCCGGCTATGCCGGCGCGCGCCCATGCCTCGACGATTGAGCTTGAGCCTGCCCGAAGCAGGTTTTCGATCATCCCGTCGTTGATCGACTGATGCGGCTCTCGAATTGCGGACAGGAATGCGGGCAGTTGGCTCTCGGCCAAGGCCAATACCCCTAGCAACGGTATCCATATGAATGCGAAAACGTGGAAGAACACATCACGATCAAACCCTTGATGGTGACCTGTGATGATGCGCCGGTTTTTGAACAAATACTCCGGGGGCACAAACCTTCGCGCACCGGTTCGAGCAGCATTAATCGCCATCGCAGCCCACGTCGAAAGCAATAAGGGAATCCAGAGCCATACCATTGCGAGCCAAAGGCCTGCGGGCAATAAATTGTGCTCAGTCGTCGGCATGGGAGGGTGTGCACCCAACAGAACCGCCACCAGGGGCGCTGCTGCAAACATCATGGCGAGAACCGGATGCGCCCATTTTTGAGTCCGTGGCCGTACCACGGATGTGGTTGGAGACTGCCGCATTAGCCCGTAGAGCTGTGCGGTCCGTGTGGGGATTACGACTCGCTTATTGAGCTCTTCGCCTAACGCTTCAGTGCCTGGAATAGTCGCCCCACTTTGAAGCTGTCGGAGTGCAGCGGCGACCCATTGAGTTCCCTCAGCCGGTGTCATGTTCGCGTTTTCCAGGGCTTCGAAAAGCAAGTCAGCCGCTTCGTCGAATAGCTCTGTTGCAGGGTCTTTTGAGAGGTTGGCAACGCCGATACAGATAATCTGCGCAACCGCCTCGTACTCGCGCCACTTCGCCGCCAGTCTGGCAAAGTGTAGAGCCCTTTCAATCGACATGGCTTGTTCGTCGATCAGGACCTCGGCCAACCGCTGACGAAATTGCCCAACCGATGATTGGCTCGCGAGCTCTGCATATTCGTAGATATTGTCGCGATCAGCCATCATCCTGCCCTCCCGGGGCATTCAATGCATATTGTACTCGCGACTTCAACGATCAACGCGGTCACAACTCAATCAGATCGGGAATTCCCCTCCCTCACCGCGCAAAAATCCCCGCCTCATCCCGAAAACACTTGAACTCCAGCGCATTCCCCGCCGGGTCGCGCAGGAAGAACGTCCCCTGCTCGCCCGGCTCGCCCTTGAAGCGGACATAGGGCTCGATGACGAAGGCGACCCCGGCCGCTTCGAAGCGTGCCGCGAGGGCTTCCCAGGCGTCCCAGGCCATCAGCAGGCCGAAATGGCGGACCGGGGCGGCCTTGCAATCGGTAGCCCGTTGACAAAATTTACCTTTATCCTCGCCACCACACGAAAGCGGCGCAGGGACTAACACCTCCCGCGCGCGGCCAACTCCGCGGCAGCCGCAGCAATCCCGGTCTTGGCCTCGACGACCTCGGCGACGAAGTCATCCGCAATCAATTCCAGAGTGTTGTCATGAAAAGTGAAAATGAAGTGGCGGCATGACGCGTAGTGGGTGTCACGATGTCTGGGATGCACACGATTCCGGTCCCGCAGCGCCGCGATCCAGCGAGAGTTTTCAACCTCGGCAACGGCGTATGGTTTCAAACCGATTTTGTAGAGCGAATGCCCCTCGAGCGCCTCGTCATTGGGAGGACCGAAAAAGTGAGCCAGCGTTCGGCTGAAGCGAACTATGCCAATCAATTCGTCACCCTGCGCAGACGCCGTGGACACTGGGCTATCGTTTTTCCACCCGGCAGACGGCTCAAGATGATAGAGCAAGGTGAGATCGCCCCCATTTGCCAGAAGGTACGGTTCTGGCGATCCAGCAGAGGCAGGCGGAACCTCATCGAGGTCACGAAGCCTCTGCTCCGGCTTCGGTTTAAAAAACATCTCCCTACCCCCGCGCAAAAATCCCCCCCTCATCCCGAAAGCACTTGAACTCCAGCGCATTCCCCGCCGGATCCCTCAGGAAGAACGTCCCCTGCTCGCCCGTCTCGCCCTTGAAGCGGACATAGGGCTCGATGATGAAGGCGACACCGGCCGCTTCGAAGCGTGCCGCGAGGGCTTCCCAGGCGGTCCAGTCCATCAGCAGGCCGAAATGGCGGACCGGGACGGCCTTGCCATCGACACCGCCTGTGGCGACGGGCTGGCATTCCTCGGGGGCGAGGTGGGCGACGATCTGGTGGCCGTAGAAATTGAAATCGACCCAGGCCTCGGATGAGCGGCCCTCCTCGCATTGCATGATGGTGCCATAGAAGGCGCGGGCCGCGGCGAGGTCATCGACCGGGAAGGCGAGGTGGAAGCGCGGGCGGGGATCGGCGGCGGCGTTGGGCTGGGTCATGGTGATGCCTTTCAGCACTGGTTTCATCGGGCAGGCCTGACTACATAACGTGTGCAAGACCCCACTGCATCACCATCCGGCATCCAGCATAGCGAAACCGATCATGACCGAATTTACCCCCCGCGAAATTGTTTCCGAGCTCGACCGGCATATTGTCGGCCAGGGCGATGCCAAGAAGGCGGTCGCGATCGCGCTGCGCAATCGCTGGCGCCGGCGTCAGCTCGAGGCGGGGCTGCGCGAAGAGGTGATGCCGAAGAATATATTGATGATCGGGCCCACGGGTGTCGGCAAGACCGAGATTTCGCGCCGCCTTGCCAAGCTGGCCGGCGCGCCCTTCATCAAGATCGAGGCGACCAAGTTTACCGAGGTTGGCTATGTCGGCCGCGATGTCGACCAGATCGCCCGCGACCTGGTGGAAGTCGCCATCACCCTGGTGCGCGAAAATCGCCGCGAGGCGGTCAAGGCCCAGGCCGAAGCCCGGGCCGAGGACCGCGTGGTCGACGCGCTGGTCGGTCCCGGCGCCAGCCCGGCGACGCGCGAGAGCTTTCGCAAGCGGCTGCGCGAGGGCGAGCTAGACGACAAGGATGTCGAGATCGAGCTCAATGACAGTCCCGGCATGCCGATGATGGATATTCCCGGCATGCCCGGTGGCGGCGCCGGCGTGATCAATCTCGGCGATATATTGGGCAAGGGTTTCGGCAAGAAGACGAAAACCGTGCGCATGAAGGTGCGCGAGGCCTATGAGCCGCTGCTGGCCGAAGAAGCCGACAAATTGCTCGATGATGCCGCCATCACCGCCGACGCCATCAAGCTGGCGGAGGAGGACGGCATCGTGTTTCTCGACGAGATCGACAAGATTGTCGGCCGCTCCGATGCCCGCGGCGCCGATGTCTCGCGCGAAGGCGTGCAGCGCGATCTCCTGCCGCTGATCGAGGGCACCTCGGTGACCACCAAGCATGGCGTGATCAAGACCGACCATATCCTCTTCATCGCCTCGGGCGCCTTCCACCTGGCCAAACCCTCCGACATGCTGCCCGAGCTGCAGGGCCGTCTGCCGATCCGTGTCGAATTGAGCGCGCTCAGCGAAGCCGATCTCAAACGCATCCTCACCGAGCCGGAAGCCAGCCTGATCCGGCAATATGTCGCGCTGATGGGCACGGAAGGCGTGACGCTCGATTTCACCGATGCGGCAATCGACGCGCTCGCCTCGCTGGCGCACCAGGTCAATGCCTCGGTGGAAAATATCGGCGCGCGGCGTTTGCAGACGGTGATGGAAAAACTGGTCGAGGAGATTTCATTTACGGCCTCCGACCGCGATGGCGAGACGATTGTGATCGATCCCGATTATGTCGCGGAGCATGTCGGCAATCTGGCGAAGAATGTCGATCTGTCGAAATTCATCCTCTGATTTACTTGCGAAGCCCGGAGTGCCTGCCGGAGCTCCTGTCGAGAACCGGATCCGGTCGTCTGGAGCACGAATCGCCTCCAATAGACGGGGCGCGCGGGACTATGGCGGGACAGCAGCCAGTCAGCCGGAGGCCTGTGGCCGATCAGGAGCAGGCTTGTGGCAAGGTTGCAGCAGGCCTGCCAAGTGGTCGATTTACGGCTTCACGCGCCGCATGGTGACGTAAAAAGCGCCGCCGCCACCATGCCGCAAATGCGCCGCCGCATACCCTGACACCCACTGACGAAACTCAGGATTCCCCAGCCATTCCGGCAGCTTGCGCCGCAGCACGCCCGGCTCTTCATGGTTTTCCCAGGGCTCGCTCTCGCGTTCACGCGCCTTGAACCCTTTGCCAGTGATAACCAGCACGGTTTTATAGCCATCGCGATACGCCATCGCCAGAAAATTGCGCAATGTTCTCAGCGCCATATCCTGCGTCAAACCATGTAGATCAATCCGCCCGTCAATCTCCAGACGCCCTTTTCGCACCCGTTTCTCACCGCCCCGATCAACCGGCAAAGCCGGCAGTTTTGGCTGGGTATGGGGGTGGGGAAAATGGCTGTGCTTGAGTGTCAGCTTCTTGTCAGGTGCGGGTTTTTTGGCTTCCGGTTCAACGGGTTCCGGATCGTCCAGCCGCTCCATCCGCTCCGGTGAAAGCGGCCTGGTCGACTGCGCGATCTTGCGCCAGATCGCCTTTTCTTCCGGACGCAGGGAGCGTTTGCGAGCCATCCGATCAGGCCGGCGGCGTCGCGTCGACGATGCGCTGGGCGACGGAAACCGGAAGCAAAACAGTCCATTGCGCCTGGGCCCGCGTCGTCCCGGCGCGCCGTTCCTCAACGTCGCCCCAGCCCCAGAAGAAATCACCGCGCAGCGGCCCATTGATCGCCCCGCCGCCATCCTGGGTGATGACCAGCCCTGTCCAGGCAGGCATATCCGGCAGATCCGCGGCCAGCCAGACCGGGACGCCCCAGGCATGAAAGGCCGGATCAACCGCAATCGAGGCCATCGGGGTCAGCGCCACGCCGGACGAGCCGCGCGGCCCCAGTGACGGGTCGGTAAGGTCTTGTGTTTCAAAGAAAACATAGCGCGGATTGACCGAGAACAGTTCCGCCGTCGCGGCGCTGCCATTGCGGTTCAGCCAGGCTTCAATGCCCGCTTTTGAGGCCGCATGGGCCTGCAGCTCACCACGTTCGATCAATTCGCGGCCAATCGAGCGATAGGGCAGACCATTATGCGCCGAAAAGGCCGCACGGCTCTGATTACCCCCGGCATCGACCAGGCGGCCCGACCCCTGGATCTGCAGGAAGAACACGTCAATCGGCCGGCCCCAGGCAAAAATCTCGCCGCGATTATCCACCTCGATCTCGGCCCGGTTATAATAGTGGACCAAAGACCCGTCATTGACCCGGCCAACAATCCGCCGCCCCGCCAGATCGGATTCAAACAGACCCAGATCCACCGAAACCAGATCCCCGGGCCGCCGCCGCAAGGGCTGACTGAATTCATTGTCCGCTTCGTCGCGCACTTCGACATAGGGTTCGTAATAACCTGTCAGCAAACCGGTATCGCCAAGGGCCGCCCCCGCCTCATCGAGCGCGATCGCCCGTACCGGTGCAAAGAAAGCCTCAAATGTCGCTTGCGCCGCTTCAGCGGTCGGTCCGGTCATCGCCGCCGCCGTACAGGCCGCCCGCCAGTCACCGACCTGGCCGGCCCACGGCGCTCTTGGGCTCATGGGTTCGGAATCATTGCGATTATCGAGCCGTTCGCAGGAGCGCAGGAAGGCCCCCAGCGCGGGGCGCATATCGGCATCCGTCCAGCCGGAGAGCGCATCCCAATGCGCCGGCAATAATTGGAGGCCGGCCGGAAGCGCTTGTTCTACAGGGGGTTCCGGCTCGGGTTCGGGTTGGGGAAGGGGCGCCGGCTGACACGCTGCCAGTGACAGCGCGATCAGACAGGCGGCCGGGCTATACCGCCGCCACACCGGTCAGGACCCAGTTCGGATTGGCATTATCGGTACGGCGCTCAAACACCCAATTCTCGCGAACCGTGTTCAGAGTGGCCAGGTCACCGGACACGCGCTCACCGTTTTCTCCAAGGGTTTCCGTAGCGATTTCAGCCTCGAAGCTGACCTTGACCCGCGCCGTATGCCCCTCATGGGAGGCTTCGCTGATCTCGGCGGATTTGATGCGCTCGATCTCGGTGCGGACACTTTCCTTGCGCTCATTACGCGCCGCGATGGCATCGGCATAGCGCTGATAAACCTTGTCAGCGAGTAGCGGCCGCAACGCCGCCAGATCGCCCTTGGCAAAGGCTTCGACGATCATCGTATAGGCCGCCCGGGCACCACTGGCGAAGCTCTCGGGGTCAAAGCTGGTATCCACCGCCGCGATCGCCTCGAGGCCTGCCGCAGCACGCCCTTCAAAGGCCGGACGCAAATGGCTTTGCGGCGCATCAGACAGGGATGGACGGGTATTCGGATCACTCGCCGGGGGTGCTTCCATATGCCCCTCGCGCCGGCCGAGGGTCGAGTAGAGGCGGAACGCGATGAAAATCGCGATGCCGGCAAAGATGAGGGTGGATAGAAGTTCAAACATGTGATTGTCGCCGCTCGATTGGGCCGGTAGGGAATACTGATCAGATATAGCCGCTATTTGTCCAGCCGTCAGCCATGTCGCTGAAACCCGGCATGCTTGCTCCGGCCCGGCCCGCATGCTAACCGGCGCGCCTTGTTTCGTGTGGCCATTCTGGTCACGACCGTATCACCGACGCCCGTCCTGTGGGGATTTTCATGACCGACACGCCATCCACGCCTGCCGAGAATACGCCGCCACTCCCGCCGCAGCTGCGCATTCTCGCGCAGTATGTCAAGGATTTGTCCTTCGAAAACCCGGGCGCGCCGGAGTCCCTGCGCAATGCCCAGGCTCCCGGAATTGATCTGGCGATCGACGTCCAGGCCCGCACCGTCAGCGAAGGCGCTTTCGAAGTCGTGCTTAATATTTCCGCGAACGCCGCCCGTGAAGATGGCGGTGTCGTCTTTATCACCGAGCTGGCCTATGGCGGCCTGTTCCAGCTGGCCAATGTCGCTGACACCGATCGCGAGCCCTTCTTGCTGATCGAATGTCCACGTCTGCTTTTCCCGTTCGCACGCCGTGTCCTGGCCGACGCGACGCGCGATGGTGGCTTCCCGCCGCTCATGCTGGATCCGGTTGATTTCGCGGGTCTCTATCGTCAGCAAATGCTGAAGCGTGCTGCAGCAGTCCCGGGCGCCGACACCAATGGCAATGGCGCCCCTGAAGCGGGCAATTAAAACGCTTCGATCAGCTTCGGCCGATCGTCAGTTTTTTCCAGAGCGCGTTTTCGCCCAGCTCCTCGATGAAGGCGGCATGGGCGGCGCGCTCTGATTCTGTCTGGCCCCGGTTGAGCGGACTTGGCCGCGCAGCCTGCGGCGGGAAGGCGACCTCGCCCGGCCCGGCCTCGCCCTGACCACTGAGGTCCAGCGCGCGGGTGCGCCCGCCGGAAAGCTCCAGATAGACCTCGGCGAGCAATTGGGCATCAATCAGCGCGCCGTGTTTTTCGCGGCTTTCCAGCGAGATATCGAAGCGTTTGCACAAGGCGTCGAGGGAAACATAGGAGCCGGGGAATTTGGCGCGTGCGATCCGTGCCGTATCCTTGAAGCGCGCCTCCGGATAACCCGGACGCCCGAGCCGCTCGAGTTCCATATTGATGAAGCCGCGGTCGAAGGGCGCATTGTGCGCGACCAGTCCGGCATCACCGACAAATTCAACGAATTCCTCGGCAATCTGCGAAAACAGGGGCTTATCCGCCAGGAAGGCGTCGGTCAATCCGGTGATCTCGACGACTTCTTTCGGCGTCATGCGCTGCGGATTGACATAGGCGTGCCAGGTGCGGCCGGTCGGGATGAAGTCGATCACCTCGACACAGCCCAGCTCGGTAACGCGATCGCCGGATGTGGCGTACAGACCAGTGGTCTCGGTATCGAAAACGATCTCGCGTATCATAGTCCTCAGTCCCCGGCCTGTTCGCGGATCGATTTCAGAATCTGCTCCAGCTGACGCCGGGCATCTTCGAGGCCGCCTGACGTCTCGACCCGGTAATCCGCCCGCGCCAGCTTGCTCGAATCATCGAGCTGTCGCGCGATTATGGCGTCCAGCTTCGCTTCCGTCATGCCCGGTCGCTGCAGGACTCGCGCCCGACGCTCCGCCTCGGGCGCGTAAACCACAAGCACATGATCGACATGTTCATGGGCGCCGGTTTCGAACAGGAGCGGTATATCAAACACAACCAGATCAGCGCCGCGCTCATGGGCGTTGTGGAGGAAGGTTTCGCGTTGCTCGAGCACAAGCGGGTGAACAATAGCTTCCAGTCGCGCAAAGCCGGTCGGATCCTCATGCAGCGCCGCCGAGAGCCGCGACCGGTCGATTGCACCATCCACCACTACGCCCGGGAAGGCTTCGCCGACGGGAGCGACCGCCTTGCCGCCCCTGGCATAGAGCGCATGCACACTGGCATCGGAATCGAAGACCGGAATTCCGGCCTGCGCCATCAGCGTCGCCGTCGCGGATTTGCCCATGCCGATGGAACCGGTCAGTCCGATGATCTTCATGATGCCGGCTCCAGCATGGCCTGCAACAAGGCGTGGGCATCAATCCGCTCTGGGGGGCTGATGCCAAAGAAAGCCTCGAAACTCGGCCGGGCCTGACCAATCAACATGCCGAGCCCGTCAACCGTGCCCAGCCCGCATGCAGCAGCATCGCGCAGGAAGCCGGTTTGCAAGGGCTTGTAGACACTGTCCGCGGCAACAGTATCGGCTGGCGCCCGGTGCCAGTCCATTGCGAGATCGCTGCCCCCCGAGAGCCCCAGCGAGGTGGCATTGACCACGAGTGCGACGCCATCAAGGCCCTGGTCGCGATCGTCCCAGTCATGAATTCGGGCGTTTGGCGCCAGGTCACGCGCCAGATCCGCCGCGTTCGATCGGCTCCTATTGCTCAACCGAATCTCCGGCACGCCGGCCTGGCCAAGGGCATACACGATCGCCCTGGCGGCACCGCCGGCACCAAGCACCAGCGCCGGTCCGCGCGCCGGCTCGACGCCGCGAGCCAGAAGGGCGCTGAGAAATCCCGTCGCATCGGTATTGTCGGCATGAATGATTCCATCCCGAAATGTCAGGAGGTTGGCAGCGCCAATGGCGCGAGCCGCCGGACTGACCTGATCGGCAACAGCCAGGGCGGACTGCTTGTGAGGCAAGGTCACATTGAGCCCTGCGCACTGGGTTTGGGCCAGGGCGCGAAAGAAGGTTTCAGCATCGCTGCGGGCGATCCTGAAAGGCGAATAGATGGCATCCAGGCCCGCGGCCTCAATCCACGCCGCCATCAGGCTGGGTGAGAGTGAGTGGGCAATCGGATCGCCAGCCACGCCGGCCATTTGGGCTGCGCCGGTGGGTTTCATGACGTCAGCAGGCCGTGCTGGCGCAGGGCGCTCAGTACCGGCAAGAGCGGCAATCCGAGGACGGCGTGAAAATCTCCATCGACCCGGTCAAATAATTGCGCACCCAGACCTTCAAAGGCGTATGCCCCGACGCTGGCAGTCAATTCGTCACCGGCCTGCTCCAGATAGTGGTCGAGGAAAGCATCAGAGAAGTCTCGCACCCAAAGCGTTGAGCTCTGTTGATGCTGCCACACAGGCTTTCCGGCTTGAGCGAGCGTCAAGCCTGCATGGAGCTGATGCGGCTGGCCCCGCATGGCGGCCAGACGCTGACGCGCCAGATCGCGGCGGGGCAGTTTGTCGAGCAGGGCGCCGTCGAATTCCATGGTCTGGTCAGCCCCCAGGACCAGCGCCTCGGGATGCCGGATCGACACCTGGACAGCCTTGGCCTGGCCCAGCAAGGCAGCCATGGCCAAAGGCGAAAGCGCTGAATGTCCCTGCTTCAACGCGTCTTCGTCGACATCAGATTTGATGATCTCGAACTCAATCCCGGCATCCTGCAGGATCTGGCGGCGGATCTGGCTTCCGGAAGCGAGGATGAGCCGGGCGGTCATTTGCGGCCCCGTTTTTCATTGAGCATATTGATAATCTTGGCTGCCGTTTCCTCAACCGAGCGGCGTGTCACATCGATATTGGGCCAGCCATGCTTGGCGTAGAGCCGCTTGGCTTCGACGATCTCGTCCCGAACCGCAAAGTCATCGATATATTCCGTCGACCGGTCCTCATTCAGGGTCAAAAGCCGATTGCGCCGGATCTGGACGATGCGTTCCGGGGAGGCCGTCAGGCCAACGATCAATGGATTGCGCAGTGAAAACAGGAATTCCGGCGCAGGCACACCGCGGACAAGCGGAATATTGGCCGCGCGATAGCCACGATGGGCCAGATAGATGCTGGTCGGGGTCTTCGAGGTCCGGCTGACGCCCAGAAGAATGATGTCGGCATTCTCGAAATTATCGCCCTGGCCATCATCATGCGCCATGGCGAAGTTCAAGGCGTCCATCCTGTGATAGTAGTCAGCGTCCAGGGCCCGCTGCGCCCCCGCCCGACTGGCCATGGCCCGCCCGAGATAAGTGCTCAGGGTTGCCAGCATCGGGTCAAGAATGGCGATCGCCGGCACACCCAGATCAGCGCAGCGGGTTTCCAGGTCCCGGCGCAATTCGGAATTGACGATCGTGTACATAACAACGCCGGGATAACCCTCAATCTCCTCCAGCACGCGATCCAGCTGGCGCGGTGAACGCACGAGGGCATACAGATGTTCAAGCGGGTTGGTGTGTTCGAACTGCGCGACCGAGGCGCGCATCACTTCCATCAGCGTTTCCCCGGTCGAATCGGAAACCATGTGGATATGGAAAGACGTATTCAACCGTGGCCGTGATGTCGTTGGCATGATGATCGGGGCCTCGAAGATGTTTACGAATTGTTAACAAGTATGGCGATTTTCCCCAAGCGATCGTTCCGGATCGCTGGAGTGTGGGTTTCACCGGGTATGACCCGGTACTACCCACACGTCTATCCACAATGGTAGCCCTGTGAAAAACCGTCTGATAACCTGGATTTACCGGCGCTATTTGAACAAGATTTCACAAAGAATTCAACATATGTATCTCGCCTAAATCGCTGTTTTTTAATGATTCAGCGAATTTTTCCGCGTAACCAACAGAGGCATGCAGGCACCTGATTAACGGGGAAAGACTTGTCCGGTATGACCGGATAAGTGTCTGAGTTCACGACATTCACGGTCCTACAATTATCACTATAAAAAAACATATATATATATGGGTGAAAGCGCCGCATTGAATGATCGGGCAGAGAAGACTAATCAGGCCCAATGACACGCTCGCCCCAAAAACCCCTGCTCGCCGTTCTCGCCGGCGAGACCCGCACACCACCACCTGTGTGGCTGATGCGGCAAGCCGGCCGTTATCTGGCAGAATATCGCCAGGTCCGGTCAAAAGCAGCCAATTTCATTGAATTCTGCTTCACCCCGGAACTCGCTGCCGAAGTGACGCTGCAGCCGATCCGGCGCTTCGGATTCGATGCAGCCATCATGTTTGCGGACATTTTGCTGATCCCGATCGCACTGGGTCGCAAGGTCTGGTTCGTCACTGGAGAGGGTCCAAAGCTCGAGCCGTTCAATCCGGCAGAATTCGAGGGTTTGACCCAGGGACGTGTTGCCGAGGTGCTGGCACCGATTGGTGAAACCTTGCGGCTGGTCAAGCCTCAATTGCCCGACAACACCACGCTGATCGGCTTTGCCGGCTCACCCTGGACCGTTGCGACCTACATGGTCGAGGGCGGCGGATCGAAGGATCGCTATGCAACCCGCGTTGCGGCCTGGAGTGACCCGATTGCCTTTGATGGCATGCTCGACCGGATTGCCGATGCGACGGCTGAATATCTCATCATGCAGGCGAATGCCGGCGCCGAAGTGCTGAAACTGTTCGACAGCTGGGCGGAAGGTCTGCCGGAACCCTTGTTCGAACGCGTGATTATTCAACCGACACGGCGGATTATCGACCAGGTCCGCGCTGCCGGAATTGATGTTCCGATCATTGGTTTTCCGCGCGGTGCCGGAACCCTTTACCCGCGTTATGCGCGCGAAACCGGTGTTACCGCACTGGCGCTGGACACCGCGGTTCAGCCTGAATGGGCGCGCTCGGTTCTGCCTGATAATTTGCCGGTCCAGGGGCATCTGGACCCGTCCGTCCTACGCGCCGGCGGAGCGATGCTCGACAGCGAAGTCGACCGCTTGCTTGAAGCCTGGGCTGGACGGCCGCATATCTTCAATCTCGGTCACGGCATCACACCGGACGTGCCGGTCGCGCATGTCGAGCAATTGCTGGCGCGGATCCGGCGATCCGCCTGAGGTCTGGCCGGATGACGGAGTTGAAAATGGCCAAGACGCAGAAAAAACTGGCAATCGTTCTGTTCAATCTGGGCGGACCCGATGGACCCGAGGCGGTAAAGCCATTCCTGCGCAATCTGTTTCGGGATCCGGCTATTATCGGCGCGCCAACGCCGGTCCGGCAGTTTCTGGCCTGGATGATTTCGACCCTGCGGGCCAAGTCAGCGCGCGCGAATTACGCGAAAATGGGCGGTGGATCACCGCTCGTGCCGGAAACACTTCGGCAGATCGAGGCTTTGGCCCTCTTGATGGCGGAGCGATTTCCGGACCGTGAAATCCGGATCTGGCCAGCCATGCGTTATTGGCACCCCTTGACCGAAGACGTGGCGCAAGAAGTGGCCGGCTGGCAGCCGGACGAAACGGTTTTGCTGCCGCTCTATCCGCATTTTTCCACGACCACGACCGGGTCTTCACTGGGCGCATGGCGAAAGGCTGGTGGGCCTGAAACCCATACGGTTTGTTGCTATCCGATCGAAACCGGCTTCATTGAAGCCCATGCTGAACTGATCCGGGCCAGTTGGGAGGCCGCTGGCCGGCCGGAAAACACCCGCTTGCTGTTTTCTGCCCATGGTTTGCCGGAAAAAGTGATAGCGGCGGGCGACCCCTATCAATGGCAAATCGAGCAGACCGCCAGCGCTGTTGCAGCCTTGCTGCCTGAATTGGCCGACTGGCAGGTTTGCTATCAGAGCCGCGTCGGTCCGCTGAAATGGATCGGACCATCGACCGATGATGCCGTCCGCCAGGCGGGCAGCGATGGCAAGGCGATCCTGCTGACCCCGATTGCCTTCGTGTCCGAGCACATCGAAACCCTGGTCGAGCTGGACGAGGAATATGGCGAGCTTGCCCAGGAAAGCGGCGTGAGCAGCTACACAAGAGTGCCTGCCCTGGGAACGGCACCCCAATTCATTGATGCGCTGGCCAATATCATTGCCGGCGCCATGTCGGCTCCAACGCGGCTCGGGCCTCCGGGTGGTCAACGCCTCTGTCCAGTCGCATGCCCGGCATGCCCGATGGCACCAAAGGAAGCCTAGTTCGTCATGATCCTAGCCGCTTATGACTGGTTACGAGCGCTACATATCCTGGCCGTCATCGCCTGGATGGCGGGATTGCTCTATCTGCCTCGCCTGTTTGTCTACCATTGCGCCGCTATTCCCGATGGCGAGCTCGATACAACGCTCAGGCTCCAGGAAACCCGCCTGCTGAAACTCATCATGAATCCGGCCATGATTGCCGTCTGGATTTTCGGTGTTCTGCTGGTCTGGGCGAATGCCGAGCGCGCCGGCAGCTGGACAGTCTTTCTCAGCCTGGCATGGATGGGGAAATTCGTGCTGGTTTCTGTCATGACGGGCCTCCACCATGTTCTGGCCCTGCGATACAAGCGTTTTCAGACCGGCACGAATGAGTGGTCCGACCGCTCATACCGAATTCTCAACGAGATGCCGTTTCTTGCGGCCATCCTGATCGTGCTGATTGCCGTTGTGGCCTTGCGCTAGAGCGTAAACTCGTGGCGCTGGGTGGGCAGGCTCGCCGGTGTGCTTGACGGTCGGGCTTCAGCGTGGCAATTCTTCTGTGAATCCACACGTGGATCCTCTCCTGCTCGGTCAAGCCAGCGCAAAACATGGCGCGCTTGGCCAATCCTCACTCATCGGGCCCATACTCTTTTGGCACCCGACTTGCTTGTTTCAGCCTGTTCCCGTCCGGGAATTGGTTTCCCCTGCCTGAAAAAACAGATTGATCATGACCGACCAAACAACCACGCCGGCATTGCTCGAAGGCCTGGAGCGCATGACGCTTCAGGACCTGAAACTCAAAAAGCCGACCGAATTGCTCGAATTCGCGGAAGCGCTCGAAATCGAGAACGCGTCTTCGCTGCGCAAACAGGCGATGATGTTTGCCATCCTCAAGGCCTTCGCCGAACGCGGCGTCGAGATCCATGGTGGCGGTGTTCTGGAAGTGCTGCAGGATGGTTTCGGCTTCCTGCGCTCACCGGAGGCCAATTATCTCGCCGGACCGGATGATATCTATGTTTCGCCGACCCAGATCCGCAAATTCGGTCTGCGTACCGGCGACACGGTTGAGGGCGAAATCCGCAGTCCACGCGATGGCGAACGCTATTTC
>TARA_R110000868_G_scaffold96433_3_pt1 | contig 18309 bp, 22 predicted proteins | sample TARA_R110000868 | Tara Oceans TARA_R110000868 (sample SAMEA4397489) | marine metagenome | biome: Polar Biome; feature: [SRF] surface water layer (ENVO:00010504); material: water (ENVO:00002006), including particulate matter (ENVO:01000060) such as... | depth 5 m | reverse complement strand
GACTCTTATAATATCACCTGGTTCAATGTTCATTAATTCTTGTGTGGCTTCAAAAGATATTGTTCTTTGTGATCGTGATTTGTTATAAATCATTCTTGCCATTTCTTTAGCAATTAAAGGATTTGCTATGGATTCAAATGTAAATTCACCAGTTAAATCTTCGTTGTCATCTAAAATTTTGTCACCCACAACATTATAATAAACCTGTTGAGATGAAAATTCTAAATCTGGATCAATATAATTTACCAACACCTGATTAAATTTTGTTGCTTTTTGTTCACCGCCCAATGTGATTGGACCTATCAACACATCTTCTGTGACATCGTATGCAACACTGATGGTTGCTGATGTAATGTCGGTGTCATTACCACCATCTTCAACTTTTAATTTATATCTACCTTGAACATACGGCATGATGCTTCTAGCACCTGTTAAAATTTGTCTAACACAATCAATAATTTTTACTTCAGGATTAACCACACTGTTGAATCTTAAAATTTTTCCAGAATAATCGTCGTTGAAATCAACTGATTGATTAAATTTGTCTGCGGCTATTTTGAATGCGTCAGCATCTATTTCTGTTCTGTCAAACCCTGCTCCATAACGATTGTTCATCATGTAATCCAACAAACAATTAGCAGGATTGTCTGACCATGTTTTTGTTAGGTTATCATATGTATCAGCCACATTGGCACCGCCCGTGTGAGTGGTAATATCATAAACCTTTTTACCAAACACATCAAAAGTTGGATTAGGCAAACCACCACCAAACGGATTTGATTCTTGTTCTGCTTGTGTGCTAACTTTCCATTCAAATCTCATTGCGGCATACACAACGCCTGGCAAAGTTCTTGATTTAGTTTGCCAATTTGGTGTTTCATTCATCAGCGAAGATTGTGATTGACCTTCTGTGCCGTGAAACAATTGAAATTTTAATCTACCACTGTATGTGCCTGCACCACTGCTGTAGACTGTTCCCACTGTGTAAACATCATTGGCGCCTATCTTAGGATATATTTCGTTGTCGTCTATTTTAATTCTGTTAATACCTTGAATTTCGCCTTCGCAAATGGCATACACTGCATACAAATATTTGTTGTCTGTGCCGTTGGTTTCTGCAAACACAGGAGTTGAACCAACTCGTCTTAAACCATACACAACAGGTATTCCGTTGTTGGTGCCTGGCTTTGTAACTTTTACTCCTGATGCTTGAGCTTCTGGATTAAGATCGGGTGTGTCTAAAGCACCAAAAGGTGACAGCACAAAACTAAAAATATCACCCACAAAAGAAGTAACACTTTTAATTGCTTTCTTTATACCTTTAAAGAACTTTTTTATACCTTTAAACGGGTTACTCATTTAATCCTTTCACAAAAAAATTACCACACCAATTCATTCCTTTAGATTGAAAATACGCACTGGCTCTGTCTATGTGATGTTTATCTGCTTCGCAATTTTCTTTAAACAAGAACACACTGGCCATCACATAACGGCATTGGTTTTGTTCAAACCAATCCACAATAGCGTTCCATAAATTATCTGCATTGCGTTTGTTTCTGTGTTCTGGATTCACAAAGAACATGCCAATATCACCAAATCTATTATCATTCCATGGTATTTCGTTTATAGTGCCTATGGTATAACCAATCATTTTGTTGTCTTCAAACATCACAAACACATTGTCTGTGTTGCTAATTAAAATTTGTTTTATTTTTTTTAGATATGAGGGCCACGATCCAATGTTGCTTTCTGGCAACTCTGCTTCTTTGTGTTGTGCCTCACACAATTTTTTAAATTGTGTAAAATCATCTGAGGTAAGTTGTCTAATCATTATTTTAATCCCCATTTTAATTCAGATAGTGTTTCGTGTGAATATTGCATGCCAAAGTCTGTAGGATGTTCTCTTTGAAAGTTTTGTAAATTAGTTCTGCGACCGTTCTTTTTGTTAAAGTTTACAAATTGACTGCTGACCTGATATTGAATATCTGCTGTGTTTTGATTGTTGGTGATTGAATAGCCTGCCACTTTGCCTTTAAACAATAACACAATGGCATCTCCTGCAGAGTCTCCCAATAATAAGTTTGTGTTGGGATCCAACAATGCTCTGTAAATTCTTACACCTGCATTAATCTGACTGCTTACAGCATAAGTTCTCACCAATGAAACATCCAATGCTGAAATGGCAATGTTCACATTTGAAATGTTTAGATCTCCTGATTCTTGTGATTCTGTGAAACTTAAAAACTGTCCTTGTGCAACATAAGTGTTACTGTCATAATCAATATCAAACGCATTGTCTGTGAAATAATTTGTGGTGATTGTTCCAGCACTGTCCACAATGTCTATTTCTAATAGAATTGCTGTTAAAAGACTGTCCCCTGCCAGATATGTGTTCAGGGCGTCTGAAAATTTTCGAGTCATTAAATAGCCTCCTGCACATCCATTCTATAACTTATTGTGCCATCTGTGTTGTATTGATATTCTTGTGTGTCGCTTGACATAAACATTTTAAAAGGCACATTGTCAATAACCACAGTGCCCGGAGCATCGTTGGCAATTGCTGTGATTAATGCAGGTGCAAAATCAATTTGAACATCACCTGCAGAATCTGGTGTAACATCCGATGTTACCATATAAACTTTGCTGTGATTAGAAAATTTTATAACATCTCCTGCTTTTAAAATTGTGCCTGTTGTCCAACCCGTAAGTGCCACATCAACTGATGTAGATCCAACATCATAACCTTCGTTTGGTATCAATGTGCTGACTGATGCTGTTGCTTTTCTATTGCTGATGCCAGGTAATTCAACTGTAAAATCATTCAGTCTGCCTCTTGCTAATGATTGAAATGCTTGTATTTCTCTAAATTGATCTTGTGTGTAAAAAGGAAATTCTAATGTTGCTCTCCACAGTGTGGTTGCTGTGCCTTTTCTAATTGTTCTTCCTGAATTTGTTTGTGTAAATGCTGTGTTATTCACCATTTGAAAATTCATTGCTTTGAATCCTACTGTGTCAGGATTTACTAAAGTGGATCCTGCTCCATTAAATGCGCCGATGCTTGCCATTATGTGGTTACTCCTTGTCTTCCTTGTCTGTTAAATGCTTGATTAATTATTCCTACGATTGTTGATCTTCTTTCAACTAGAAGTTCATCGAAGCCAGTGGCATCCACAGTTTCTATGTTAAAATTCACAGTCATTGCTTGACCCATTGCACCGTTTGGTGTAATTTGTCCACTTGCATTTGGGGTGAAGATTTCTTTTCCAGATTCTCCAACCAAATATGATTGTCCTGCAGAAACAGGTCCACCTTTTTCTCTTGGACCCGAGTATGAAGTTGATCTAATCTGTTGCACTTGAGCATAACCTCTTGCCGCTACTACACCTGCCGCTAAAAGGTTTAACGGGAATGGCAATGATTTTAATGCGTTGGCAATACCTTGTGCTGTGGCCACAATTGCTTCAGCAATCCCTGCCGCTTTGGCAATTTTGAATGCTTTTTCACTGTATTGTCCTAAAACATTAATAAGTTCTAAACCAACTGATTTTGCCAGTTGAACTCGTTGTTTGCCTGTTAAGTTTTCTATGTCGTTGGTTTTTACTTGACCTGTTTTAATTAAATCAATAACTTCATCAACTTCTTTTCGTCTTGACGCTACGGCGTCTCTTGCTCTGTTGTCTTGAAGTTTTTTAATGGCTATGTTGTATTCTCTTTCTGTAAGAGTGCCTTCATCTTTTAATCTTTTTAATTGTGCAAGTTTTTCTTTTTCTGCTTCAACTTCTGGATATTTTTCTGCCATAGCACCACCAACTTCAGAAGCAATGCCTGGTAACGCCGCTTTTGCCGCCGCCAGTTGTTTCTCAGATTCTATTTCTTGTAATTTTAATAAAATTCTGTCTTTGGTTTCAGCATTTAGACCTTTAAGAACACCGTGTTCTGCTTCATACAATCTTCTCAGTGCTTCTGTGGGTTGTTTTGCCGCTTCTAATTTTAAAATTTCTTGATCTAAACCGGAAATGTATTTTGTTGTTTGTGCTTCTATTTTTTCTTTAACTGCTAAAAGAGCTCTTTCTGCTCTTGATAATTTTTTTGTCGAACCCGCTGTTGCCTCCATTCCAGCATGAACGGCACCCATAGCCACAGTATTTTTATTAGTGGCCTCTGTAACATCATCAAAACTACCTACTAAAGCCATAAGTTCTTTTCTAAATATTACTGCTCCCGCCAATGCAAGACCCACCGCTATTGCTGTGATAGGATTTGCCATCATTGCCAATGTGGTTTTGATTACTGCCCCTCTTAACGCCAAGAATGCTGGTGCTAATGCTTTTAGTCCAACAGCAAGTCTACCTGCACCAATAATCGCACCACCTAAAACTTTGGCACCTATAAACACACCAAATGCTATTTTAATTGTGTCAAGATTGTCTTTAAGAAATAATAATGTCTCACCTACATTTTTACCCAGTGCGTTGGCAAAATTTTCACTGCCTTCACTGGCATCTATAATTCCTCTTGTGATTTCTGTCAATGCCGCAGTTAATCCACCTTCACCAATTTCGTCGGCAAATATGGCAACTTCATCTTGTAGATTACTAAATGCACCTGTTAATGTTTGTGCTTGTCTTTCAATACCACCTGCAAAATCTACATTACCAATTTTTTCAATGACATTTATAATGTCCACACCATTTTTTTCAATTACTTGAGATGTGCCTTTGTAAATTACTTGGAGTTTGTCGCCTTGATCCTTAACCTTGATACCTAATTGTTTAAGCGTATCAAATTCACCAGTAGTGGCATTGAACACTGCTCTGGCAACATCATCAATTCTTCTTCCCATACCAGCCGCAATGTTACCTATAGCAGTCATAAAGTCTATGGTTGGTTCTAAACCTGCATTTCTAAATGTGATGAATGCACTGGTTACATCTTGAAGTTGGAACGGTGTTGATTGTGTAAACTCTTTGATTAAACGAAAGGATTTAGCCGCGGCCTCTGTGGAACCTTCCACAGTGACCAATGTTGCTCTTAAATCTTCAAACTGTCTTATGGTGTTGATTAATCCACGAATAAGTATTCCAGTTCCAATTGCCGCTAAGGCGCCTGCCACCTTTTTGGCCATTCCGTTGGTTTTACCAAGACTTCTGTTCAGACCATTAATCTGACCTTTTGCCTTGCTGATAGCGGCACCTGTTTTATCAACTACCGTGAATTCTAGGCGGACCTGATCTACCATTATTCAAAACCTTTCGTTCTTCGTCATGCTTCATTTTATAATATGCCGACCAAATGGTCAATTCTAGGATGCTAAACTGCATGACCTCTTCTATAGACTTGCCCAGCGTTTCCGCTACTTTGACAACCAATAGAAGTTCAGCATCCTCTCTTAGTTTTTTTCTACTTCCTCAACTTTGTATTCTGAAGTAGCAGTATTTAAAACAGTTGCAATCTTAATTAACACTGCAGGATCTGTTTCGTGCATTAAAGCAGTATGGTCAAATCTACTAAACATAGGTTTGCCGTCTTGTGTTAATGCTTTTGATATTATTGATTCAACCAACGCTTCCACAGTGTCACCTTTGGATTGTAGTTGAATAATTTTGCTTTCAGTTGCAAAGGAATACGCATTTTTATAATAAACATCGCAGTCCCACTCAGACACATTCAACTTGTTCAGTTCTGTGCCTAATTTGTCTTTAAAGTGCTTTTTAGCATTTTCTAGTATTTTACTCATATTATTTTATATATTTTCTCCTTCTCAATGCCGCTTGAGCAGGCCCCATCATGCCTCGCGGTGATTGTTTCGATCGCCCTCTTTCTAAAAGACCAATGTAGGGTGTTCTGTTGGAAACCACTGTGGTTTTATCCACATTCTGAGATGCTTGAGAAGGGTTTGCTCCTCTTCTTAATTTCCAATTTCTTTTGGCCTTTCCTGTCTTAACTGGAGTTACTTTTTTTAACTCCTGTAAGGCATTGGTTGCGATACGGGTGCCCAATCGCGATAATTCTCTTTCTATCGCGTTAAACACCCTATCTACATTTAATAGTTTGCCACTAATCATTTATTAGACAGTTGCTTCTACTAATGGTCCTGTTCCTTGAAAAGAAACTGAACATGACGCTAGGTCATCGTATGATACACTTCTTGAAACAGAAGTTACGATAACATCGCCTTCGTATTTGATTCCACCAGCGCCTGCTGTGTGAAATTCAACATGCAGTGTAGCATCTGAAGAAGGATCAAAAATTCCTAATCCTTCGTGTGCAGATGGGTCGTATAACACATCCATAGTTCCTGTAAATTGGTGAAGTGAAGAGATGAAAGTTCTTGCACTTGATCCCATTTTCGATGTATCTAGAGCGTCCTTTGTATGTTCAACACTCCAAGATCTTACAGAACCTACAGCAGTCGCCACCGCACCAGAGTCATCAGAATACTTAACCGTTCCGTTTTCGCCTGTTATTGCCATAATTGTTCTCCTTAGTTGGTGTCGAGGTTATCTTTATCTTCATTGTCATCAAATGACTCTGTAGATACATTTCCATCGACCGTTGATGTTAATTCAGTGTCTTCCACATCTTTCAATATGTCTTCAACTGAATGTTTTATTTCAGCAGTTGCCGTAATTGCTTGACGACTGCTAATTTTCTTACTTCTAGATGTTTTAGGTTTTTCAGTTTTTGCTGAATCTGCCTTGTGCCATCCTTCTTCAAGAAATCTTTCAATTTTGTCTTCTTCAATCAATTGTGATTGATTTTGTTTTTGTATACGGTAATATTTTACCATTATAGTGCTCCTTTAGTAAAAGAATAAAGAACTTCCACAATCATTAAGAATTCTCCCAATGGAGGAGTTCTATCTATTATTTCAATTGTTCTTACTCTGGTTGTTACTGCGTTACCAGTAATTTCTCTTGTTCTGTCTGTGTTTAAAGTTTCTTCCAGTCTTTCAATTACTTCATTGCGTTTTTCATCCACAGTTTGAACATAACTGGTTCTACCATCTGATCTAACATAACCTCTTATGTTGATTTCTATTGTGCCTCTTCTAATTCCACCCATGGCATTGTCTTCTCTGGTTTCGTTGCCTGTGGTGATTAGTAGTGCGGGAAATTGTGTGATTGCTATTTTTTCTACATCAAAGGTTTCGCGTGTGATGAAGGCGGGTCTTGGAGAATGCATATCTCCTAATACATCCACAATGTTTTTTGTAATTGTTTCTCTGTTAGACATCCGCTACCTTTTTAAACGGAGGTAGTATTGCGGTTCTTTTTCAGCATCTGTAACATCTCCCGAATTATCATAATCATACTCAATTCCGTCTTGCATACAAGCATCTAATTCTCTTGATGCTTCTTTTCTATAGAAGTCCATTTTTCTTTCGAACATGTCTTGTTCATCAGAAAACTTTGCAAGTTTTGGCATGATGTGAAATCCTAAAGCCCAATACACAGCGGCACGAGTCAATTGACTTGCAGTATACAAATCTTCATTGGGTTCGTTGGCTCCTAAATTCAATCTTTTGTAATCGTATTTAGAATATGCCTGCATAGGCCACCAATTCGCTCTGAGCCATCTGAATACATCTGCTTGACCGTCTGCAATTTCTTGACTGAGATCACTGATGCCGTATTCGTCAATGTTGGGTTCTATTTTTTTGATGTCACTTATCGTTAGTAATGTTGCCATAAAAGGGTGCTCCCCTCCTCTTTGTGATTAATAAAAGAACAAATCCTTTTTGTTCATGTTTATTTATTCTATTACACTGTCATAAAAAAAGGGCGATGTTGCCACCGCCCCTTTAAATGTTAATCAAATAACAAATTTATTTAATATTATAAATTTGCGTCCGCTAACAATTGAACACCGTATGTGTCTCTAAGCTCTTTTACACCATACGCACAAGTTCCTACAAATTCCGTAAGTCTGTAACTTTCATCTCTTTGAATCGCTACTGACATAGGTCTTTTTAGAACATATGCTAATGCTTCTGAACTCATAACACAACCAGCAAATGCGCCTGCTGAATCACCAGATATAACCGATGTCTCATACAGATCAATTCCGGCCACACGCCCAATGGCTCCATTCACCAATGCAGAATTTCCTGCGATAGATGGGTTAACCATGTTAGTGTTGCCTGCACCTGTTAATTGTTTCTTGATTTGAAACGCTTGTTTAGGGTGTAAGAATCCTACATAAGGACCAGGAACAACTTCTGTTCCATCGCCTGATCTAAGAATTGCCGCGGCTTTGAAAAGATCTTCCACAGTTAATTCATTAGCGCCTGAACCTACAGTGTTTGAAAACCCTGCAAATAATGCCGCTAAATCTGTGTCGATCTTTTTAGCCATAGCATCTCCGATCTGACGGCCGATAGCCGCACCAACATCACCTGTTGCCGCGTCTCTTGCCAAATCAGTTAAAGATACTAATACACCTTTCTCAGCACAAGTTACTTCTACAGCAGTTGTGTTGAAAGTTGCGTCGTCTGTGCCTACTACTAAATCTGTGCCTTCTGTTAAGTTAGCCGCAGATATAGCCGGAAAAACGGGTATTTGTGCCGTTAGTCCTGGAGTTCCTGACATATCAAACGCTTTTACTAAAGGTTTGATTACAGTTTGTTCCGAAATTTGATACAAAGCAGTTTGAACTACATTTGAGTATAGTTCTTGTATTCCGCCTGCACCTGATGTTGATATTCCCATATTATTTCTCCTTGAAGTTATGGATTAGATATTCAAACCCTTTCGATTCATAATCTGTTTAAACAGTTTACGATGTTCGGGATTATTCATATCCAGTTTACTTGTATCTGTATCCACCGCAACTTGATCACCTTCGCCTTTGCCTACACCAGAACCTTGTGGTCCTGCTGAAACAAACCATGGTGATTGGTTCAGAAACGATTTAACCAGGTCTTTAACCTGTAGTGGACTTCCGTTATCATCATAACGAACTTGTCCTGTTTTTGGATCAATAACATCAACCACGCCCTCAGGGTTAAGTTTTAGTTGACCTTTCAACAGTTGTGCTACTTGTGTAGGATTAACTGCTTTAAGATCTGATGCTGTGTTTACCAAAGCACCATCAACTTTAATTGATTGTAATTCTGATTCATACTGTTGAATTTTAGAATTGAATTTTTCTGCTTGATTTTTCAATAAAACTTCAAATTCTCCTCTTTTTTCAAGATCCTCAGATTTTCGTTGTTCTTCCGCGTCAATCAATTTGTTGTAATGATCCAAGTCTATGCTTCCATACTTTTTCTCGTATTTGGCACGCTCCCTCGAAATTCTTTCTCCTACGATGCGTTCAACATCTTTTTGATCAAATTTTTGAGTGTTTGTTTCTTCACCTGTTTGTGGTGTGGTTGCCTGCGTTTGGTTTTCAGGTTCAGTTTCCTGAGATTTTACCGCTTCTATTTCTGCGTTCATTTTTTTTCCTCTTGGTTTATGAGTTGAGTTCTACTCACCTACTTGTGTAGTATGTTGTTATTTATTATCTTCTTCTGCTTTTGCCTTTTGTGTTTGATTTTGTTTTTGTTTTTTTCTTTTTGCCTCTTGTCATGGTGTTTCCCCCTTTCTTAATTTTTTTACCTATAATTGGTGCTAATGCTGATGTTCCTGTTACGGGCATATGATCTCCTTTATTTTGGTGATGATTTCATCTGGTGTTATATCTTTCATTGATTGAACACATTGTTCACAATATTCGTGTTCTGTGTAGTGTCCAAATCCATCTGGATTACAATCAGTAAATCTTACCACTTCTTTACTGGTGTCGTATCCTGTGGAGAAAGGAGAAGTTGCACTGCCATATATTGTGACACTGGGCACCGACTGATGTCCAGCGGCATGATGTAGTCCCCCTTCTGTGGTTATAACACACATACTGTATTTAATGATTAACATGGATTGTCTAAAAGTTGTTTCAATATTTTTTAATCCGTCAACAGGTGGCGAGTTTGGTGGTTGACATCTTATCAGTGTGTAATTTGATAATTTTTTTATTAGTTCATCCCAACCATACCAACATTTCAATGGGTATCTCATGCTTTTTGTTTTATAATCTGGATTGATCACAATGTAAGGTTTATGATGTGCCACTGTTTGTTTAAACCATTTCAGTTCTTGTGGAGTAAATTCAAAAGGTGCAGTTTTGGGTTTGTAAGGACGATGTTGATAATACCATCTCTTGCCGTTTACAGGATGTGTTTCTAGAGGCACGCCCATTGAATCTATCCAGGGTGTGTGTTGCCATACGGGTTTATCAGTGGATTGTTTTTTGCCTTGTCTGTGAGGCGCTACTGCTTTGTTTAAATGTTTTGAATAATGGTATGCTTCAGCACGCCACATCAAGTCATCTCCTATACCCATTTAAAATGGTGGTCGTCCAGCACCATTGTATTTTGTGAAAATTGTTTCTTTGCCAAATCTCGCTTTTTCGCTGTAATTCACTTTGCCTAAAAATTCTACAATTTCTCTTTTAATAATTGTTTCTCCACCTGTTCGTGTGGGCAATTCTAAACACAACACCAAGTTGTTATTTTTTAATGTTTTAACAGCACCTTCAAGCACTTTCATTTCATTGCCTTGCACATCAATCTTTATAAAATCTATAGGATCCATTGTGATGTCATCTAATTTTTTTATTTCTATGTCTATGCTGTAGATATCTTTTTGATTTGGTTTGTCCACTGTTGGACCTCCTATTACACCTTCTTCTGACAGTCCCACATTGCCACAACTGCGTGAATCAATATACAATTTGCTTTTGCCTGTGTCATTGCTTAAGGCATACTCGTGCAACACATAATTTTTTTTATCTTTTAAATTTTTTTTAAAACATTCCACATTGTCTGGCACAGGTTCAAATGCTGTGACCTGTTTAAATTTATCACAGAGATCTCTTGCCCAGGTGCCCACATTTCCTCCAATGTCCACAGCATGATTAAATTGTTTAACAAATGTAAGTGCGCCTATGCGTTGCTTCCATTGATATTCATCATATTTGGTGAAATACTTTTCAAAGTGTGTGTCCCAATCAGGAAAATAATAATTTTTAATTTTTTTCATTTAGTTTAAACATCCGTCTTCGTGTTGGTGGTGATTAATTTTTCTAGACCTTGCTAGAATTTGATTTACTCTTTTTGGAATGATTGCTCTAATTTGTCTTAACAATTTTCTGGCTTCTAATCCGTTTTTCTTTATATTTTTTTGTTCGAACATGTGAATATGATAATTGTAGTCATCAATTAAATCTCTCAGTTGTTTTTCCAAACCTTCAATAAATTCTCTGTCTGGCACATATTTTCCCATAATCTTCTCTGTTCGTTATACTATTATAGTTACACTATTTGCTATTCAGAATTGCTGAATTTGATGAAAAATATTATTCTGCTGGCGGAGTATTATTGAACAGTTGTGCCAGTTCTGGATGCAATTGAAGTATTTGCTCTGTGGTGTAATTTTGATTAATCATTTCTTTTAAATGTTCAACCAATTGTGTTTGATTTGTTACAGAAGGATGTGTCATTTCATTAGTGTCTAAAGTGTTTGGAGTGTCGTCTAAATCAGAATCTTCCATTAATTCATCTGTGACTGTTTCGTAAATTTTTTCATCAATCTTTCTTCTGATGTTGGCATCTTCTATGTCGGCATCTTTTGCCATTTTTAACATTGCAATATCATTTGCTTTGTCTTGAATTGAAAAGTTTCTTGTGTATTCAATTTCGCCTGTGTAATCAATGCCTTGAAAGTCTGCATACAATTTCCATATCTGTTCTTCTGCATGTTCCATCTGCGAAGCAATGTCTGAAAGTTTTGCTGACAACAAATTGAACTCAACTGTGAGTGCTATCCCAGAGAGCCTTCTTGACTCAATTGACCGGATGCCCCCTAAACATGCCATTCTGTCAATTGCTTCAATTTTCTTTTCAATTGACTCTAAAATTGCTTGAATGTTTCCACCATTAGGTTGTAAAAGATAAGGTTTTAAATTAGGATCTTGATTGCTTGGTAGTTTCACAATTGAACCAGCACCCGCTGATGCTTCTACCCCTTCTTGTAACACAAGACTTGGGTGATTGGATATTCTAATCAATTGAATGCATTCATTGTATTCTTCAAATATGTTTTTTTGTAAATCTGCTATGTCTGAAATTAAACTGTGACCCAAACCTCTTGTGTTGGATCTAGAAGCATACACGCACACAGCAGGAATCTTGCCCAAAGTGTTTGGATATTCTTTGTGCAGTTTTGCTGTTTTTTCTTGAGCATCTACTCTATACACACTAATTGAGTCTTTGGTGTATTCTCTAATGTATTGTGTTTTGTTTACAACTTCTTCTTTAATTTTTAAGTATGTTAATTCATACGCACCGTTGGCTTGTCTTTCCCATTCAAAGTCCAACACATTTTCTGGTGTAAACATTGACACATAGGGTCTGATGCCTAAATCTAATTCGTCTGCTTTTGTGGCAACTTCTGCATCGCTTTTGTCCAACAAAATCCAAACTTGACCATACACCATTGCTTTTGTAGACACTCCTTTGATCCAAGCATCAAAACTTTGACCATCAAGATCAGCATCTTTCATAAATGACTCAAATCCTGAATCATTTTCAATTTCGCCTAACTGTCTATGAATAGGTCTTCTGTATAAGAAACTGTTGTAGATTCCTGTGACTGTTCTCACATGATTATCAAGACCCGTCATTCTTAAACGCATCTCATAATCTTCTCTAGATTCTTTGTAGTATGGTTCTAAATTCTTTCCAGCATACCAGTCTAAACCGCCTGTGTAGGCATCATTTAAAAACGCCCATCTGTTGATGTAATATTGATAAACTGAATGTGATTCCAACACATAATCTAATATGTTTGTTTCATCACCTTTTACGATTCTGTCTCTAATAACGGGCATGCATTGATCCTGGTTGTGCTTTGAAACCCCATCTAGTCATAGGTGTTTTTTCAAATTTGGTTGTGATTGGATATAGATAATCTGTAATGTAACGAACAGCATCAGCAAAATGATCAAATCCCATGTTCTTGTCAATGACTGAAGTGTCTGTTTTATACACCAATCCTTCAAGACTTTTTATAACATTTTTACATTTTGGATCTATGAACATTGTAGATACTCCTTGACTGTTCTTTAACTTACTATTTACCGAATTGACTCCATCTCTCACTGGAGAATGTGATGGTTTGGCATAAACTTTGAATCCTCCATTTTGTAAAATAGAAATATCTGTTCTTCCAGCGGCGCTGGTTTTACGATTCCTTCCGCTAGGATCTGGAAACATATTGATATGTGAATTAGGATATCGTTTTTTAAGTTCTGTAACCACATCATCTGTGCTGGATCCTCTCATTAATATTTCATCCACACAATACATCACACCTTTCTCAATTACGAATATTGCTGTGGCCATGTTGTCCACATTGAAATCTTGTCCACAATATATTTCTGTGGTGTTTAAATGATTACAAGATTTAACATTAACTTTTCTGTCAAACGCATGAAAAACAACGCCCGAGTATGTGTTCCAGGTTGCTTCATATTCTTGCTTGTATGTTTTTTCATCAAGATCTCTTTTTGCTTGTTCAATTTCTTGTTCATCTACCCAACCACCTTGTGCTGTGGTGTATGTGTGTGCTGACCAATCATCTGTGGCTTCTGCCATGGTAAACATTTGCCAACTCCAACTGCCCACTCCTTTTGGAGTTCCTGTGAACAATGCTTTTCCTTTGGTGTCTGACAATGTGGGTCTCAAGACATCCCACACTCCAGGATCCATGTCTTGGAATTCATCGAGTATAATAAATTGGTAACGCCCTCCTCTGAGTGCATCTTTTGACTCAGATCCCTTTAGAAATATTTTGGATTGATTTTTTAATCTTAAAGTTAATTCTGCTTCGTTGCTTTGTTCAACCCATCTCAATTCTTTCATTTTGATCTTTAAAGGCTCCCATGCTAAAAATTTTGCCATTCTGTAGGAAGGTGCAAGATAAAGAACATTGCTGTTGGGTTGCGTGGCATGTTTGGCAAGTTCTCTTAAACAGAGATGCGTTTTTCCAAAGCGTCTTCCGGAAACTAGAATTCGAAATCTCGAAAAATCGTCTGCAACTGTCTTTTGTGGTATGCTTAAAGGCATATTTTAATTTATTAATCTTCCCAGGGCAACGGAGTGTTATTGGTGTGATCTTCTGGATTATCTTTAAATCCAAGTGTTTGTTTTGATAAGAAAATTTGTGCTCTTGTGTCGCCTTGCAGTGCTTTGTCCCACATTGCTCTACGCAAAGATTTCTTTCCGTTCTCTCTACCTTTGATCATTAGGTTTTTAAAGTGTTTGTTTAAATGAGCTGGAGAACATCCAACCACTTCCGCAATTTCTTCTGAGGTGCACTGTATACATGCCATCTTGTAGATAACATCTTTATCTAATATTTTTTTTGATCTGTTCATTATACCTGTCTCTCCTGCACGAATATTCTAAAATTTCTACTGTCAGTTTTTGAATCTGATGTGACAATAGTATATTCTATGTTGTATTTGTTGCCTGCTGTGCCGCCTGATATAATTGCTGTGGTTGTGTTAGTTGTCGAACTGTTTGAATCCAGTGTTAATGGTGCAGAATCACCTGCAATTGATTGTATAGTCACTGTGCTTGAAGATATTTCATCTCCACTAGGTAACCATTCTGACCAATCCAATGTGTAATCCAAAACTGCTGAAGGATCTTTTGTGATGTAAGTGCCTGTGTTGTCTTTTTTATATCCTGTTAAATTTGGCATTAGATTCTCTCCGCTATAATTTTACCTGGTCTGTATTTAATCGTGCTGTCAGGTAAAACTTCTAGGTTTCTAGTTTCGCTAGGCACGATCAACAATTTACTTTCATGTTGAATTGTATTTACTCTTGTTTCAACAGAAACTTGTTTAATTTTAGTTTCTTGCATCACAATATCAATTCTTGTTTCAGAACCAACTTCAATTGCTCTGTATGGGTCTGCCGCTTCAATTCTTCTACCCACGATGCTGATTTGAAAGTCAGTGCTGTTATTAAATTCTGTGAATAATATTCTTCCTGTGGTGATATCAATTTCATGTTGCGATTGTAAAAATGCTTGAGAAGCCTCTAACAATATTATTCCTGTTGAAGATGTTTCATTATCTGAAGCCAGTGTTGAAGCAAATGTTTTAAGGAAACCTGCTACAACATTGATATCGTGTTGTGAAGTGAATGTTTGATTGCCTGGTTTAATTTGCAATCCAACCAAAGGATCCAACAATGAATCAGTGTCTAAATCAGCAGAACCATCAAACAATAATCCTGCTGTGGTGTTTGCAGTTTGATCCAGTGTAAAGTCTGCATCTGAATTGTATGTGACATTGCCTGAACCAAATAAAAATCCTGGTGTAGGTGAGAATTGTGCATCTGCTAATAAATTTGCCTCTGGCACAATGCTGTTGATAGCCTCCACAAAAATGTTGTTTTCAGATAGAGCATTTAACAATCCAAACAGTGCTAGTCCGCCCAACAAACTGCTTTGCGAATCAGTGTCTAAAGATGCAGTGGCACTTTGTGTAACTTTGGTGTTTAAATTAATTTCATTTTGAGATTGCAAAGTTTCATCTATTAAAAACTTTCTGCCGCCGTTAAAATCTGTTTGGTGATCTGAATCCACATCCAACCCACCTGCCAATTTAAAACCAGTCAGCAGTGAAGATATACTTCTTGTGTTGTATTGTTGTTTCATTTCTGCATCAAACCCTGCATCCACATAGGTATCATCCACATAGGTATCATCCACATACAGACCTGGATCTGGAAATCCTACAGTGTTGTTAGCAGATGCTGATTGTTGTGCGTCAGTGTTGTTGTCAAATATTGCTTCAAAGTCTACATTACACAATGGTGTGATTTGATTATTTGATTCAACATCGTAATCAAAGTCCAGTTTAAAACCCACAAGATTTGTGGCTTGATTGTTTGTGACAAAGTCTTCGCCTTCTAAACCAATGTATCTGTTGATGGTGTAATCATTTATTGTGGTGTCTGTTGAAAAAGTGCCTAACCCGGCGTTGTTCATAGAATGTCCTGCTGTCTGCAGTGCGCCACTGTCTGTGCTCAGTGTGTAAGAACTTGACAGTATGTAAGCACTCGATGTGCTACCTGCTGTGTAACTGGTGTTACCATACGCAGAAAATGTGCCAGTGAGTGGAGTTGTCCAAGTGTCTGTGCCATCAGCATTTCTACGCATTAAGGCTATAATACTACTACCGGCGACTTCTAATAGACACTGTAATAAAAAACCACCTGTGTTTGTGTCTGGTAATAATTTAAATCCAGAAGTGTTCGTTTCTCCAGAATCTCCGCCCCACTCTGGACCACCTGTGTTAGAAACATTAAAATCATATTTCCAAATTTGAGCACCATCTGTGTTTATGCCTATTAAAGAATGGTATTCATATGCGTCCACTGTGGATGTGTTTGGTGCTGACACTTGTCTACCCATAACCACTATGGTGTCTGCTCCATCACTGTCATTGCTACGCAGTATGCACATATCCATAAATTCCATAGGAGACACATAATCATATGCCCACACTTTGGTGCCTGATGAATTGATCTTCATCAAACCACAGCCATTAAGAATTGCTTGTGCTGAATCACTAACTTCGCCATCGTCTGCTTGGGCCTGCATGTGTGTGGTCACATACAGATTGCCATCTGAATCTAACCTTGGATGACGCAATTCTGCACTTTTACTTGCTTCACCACCACCCAGTTCTTTGCTCCACACTTTGGTGCCGTTTGATGTGTTGAATTTGATAATCTTGCTGTCATATATGGTGCCATAACTGCTTGCGGCATATTTGTAACCTGTGACATACCCTACAGAATTTGCTGTGTCAATCACCATGCCCTGTGGTTCAAAAAGACTTGCACCATCAAAAAATTTGTCCCAATTTTTTGAACCATCTGATTTGTTAATGGATGCTATTGTGGTGACACCACCATATATTCCCAATGTGCTTTGAAAAGAAAGATATATGTTGTTTGTGTCTTGATCAATGGCATTAATTCCAAACCCTGTAGAATTAAAGAATTGTTTTTTCCATTGTATTACACCGTCACCGTTTATTTTGATCACAGCGAGGATGTCATTACTGCCCGATACATCTTCTTGATGATATGCAAAATAAAGATGTGTGGTTTCCGCACTGTCACCAGGATCGCACACAATTAAATTGCCTGAATGAAAACTGGGACTGACTGTTTTGTTGTAAGGATCTTGTGCCTTGACAGCAATGTCTATGTTGCCTGTGTCATAGAATCTTCTTACAAGACTGAGAGTGCCTGTTCCAGCAGACTGCAATTCATAAGTGTAATTGTTAGATGGGTCGATTGCCACTCCAAGAGGAAATCTTGCAGAACTATCAAACGATCCTTTGGCCCAAGTGCTCATAGAGAGGTTACCTCCCTATTATGTCATAGAGACTTGAATATTTCCTATTGCACACTGGAAGGTATCTCCAGTTGTTACAGTTTTGGAAACGCTGATTTCTCCAAAATATAAAATTTCCGTAGCAGAATCATCCATAATAGCCAAACAAGTCACTGTGCCGTCGTAGTTGGCTGTGGCTGTTGGAAAAGTCACCACTGCATCATTTGAAATAGATCCGCCTGAAGCAGAACCAAATGTTACTGATTGTCTTACATAAGATCCCAGTGTGATTTCATCTGTTAAAATGTTTTGTTCCAAGTTGTCTAAAACTGTGCCGGCTGATCCTACAGCACCTGCTGTGCCGTGAAAAAGTGCAATTTTTAAACTTGTTGGTGTTGTTGTTGTTAATGAATTACCGTTAAGCCAAAAATCTAGAGTGCGATTTTCGGTGTAATTACTTGCCGCATTTGACATAGTTGTTCTCCTTTTAATTAAAAGTTTGTTGTTGTTATAACAAGAGTATTTATAGGTATTTGCATATGGTTAACTGGCATCATCTGTCTGATCAGTTGTTTCACAATGAAACAATCCTAAGGTGTCAGCGTCGTTGGTAAATTTTGCTGACGGCACTGTAAAGTTTGTGGTGCTGTGTGTGTATCTGTTGACTTTGGATATTCTTATTTCATCCACTTTGTTTGTGCCTGATGATGAACCTTCACCTGCTTTTCTATTACCCCAATACAGATCAGTTTTTGCTCCAATGCTGTGTGTCTTGCTGGCTTTGTGTATGCCGTTCAACCACACTCTCATATCGTTTGTGCCGTCATATTGTAGAGCAAAATGGT
>TARA_R110000868_G_scaffold118613_6_pt1 | contig 18326 bp, 14 predicted proteins | sample TARA_R110000868 | Tara Oceans TARA_R110000868 (sample SAMEA4397489) | marine metagenome | biome: Polar Biome; feature: [SRF] surface water layer (ENVO:00010504); material: water (ENVO:00002006), including particulate matter (ENVO:01000060) such as... | depth 5 m | reverse complement strand
GAAACTGATAAAGTATATGCGAAGAGGTTAGAAAAGTGGGAGATTTCATACAAGGGATATAAAACTCGACGGAAAAATGCTAAGGCTTTACAGCAATATATTAAAGATGCTGAAATGCTTCTTGTTGATGAGTGCGATAAGGCAACAAGTGATCCATTTAAGAATCTTTTCCGGCATTGGTTTAAGGGACGCAGACGATATGGATTTAGCGGGACTCCGTATGATGATGATAAGCCGGTTGAGGGATTGGTAATGCAGGAGCATTTGGGTTCTGTCATTGTGAGAGAATCAAGGCAAGAATTACAACGAATTGGTAGAATTATTCCTGTCGATTATTACATGTTTGCGTTTGGTAATGAAGGAGACATTCATGATCAATCAATGTATGACATAGCTTATGATGATTGGCTGGTTAATAATCAAGAGTTTCATAAATTAATCGCCAGAGTCTGTAAAAGATATCATGGTGATGGAACATTGGTTCTTGTCGATAGAGAGAATTTAGGCCACAACCTTGAAACCACTATTCGTGGTAATGGGCTTACTGCTAATTTTATATTCGGCAAGACACCAAAACGTAAGCGCAACGAAAGATTGCGTGAATTCGAAAAACGTGAATTTGACGTACTTATTGGTGGTAAAATAATCAATAGGGGTCTTGACCTTAATGGTGGTTGTGAGAATTTAATTATCGCAACTGGAGGGAAACTGAAATCTGATTTTATTCAAAAAGTTGGTCGTGCAGTGCGTCACAACTCACGTGGTAGAAGTCGGGTTTTTGATTTTTTCTTTAGATGCAATAAACATCTTTACAGTCATTCACGATCACGGTTAAAAGCTATGATCGCTGCGGGTTATAAGACCACCGTAATCTTTCCTGGTGGAAGTGTTGATGGCGCACAACTCGTTAAAAGCAGATTCCATATCAGAAAAGGACTCCTCGATAGTCCAAGGTAGTGGAATATTATTGACTGATGGTGAGCCATCTATCGAATTGATTGAGGCTAAAGAAGCGCAAAAAAAACTCGAAGAAGCACCGAAACGCCGTCTTTATTTCATTAATGAAATTGTCGAATGGCATTTAACACAATATATCTGGACTGGATGTACTAAGATAGAACTTCGTGATCAGATTATGTCTAATGCGACAGAACTGATTCGACAAATAATTAGAAAACAAGGTCTTCATACAATCTATCCTGGTCAAGAAGAATCGGCGTTTGGTGATCTTCTACAAACGGCATGGGTTCAGATTGAGAAGACACTTTACAAATATCGTGGGCGACCACATTGCCGATCATGCTATAGTCCAGATCATCCAGCTAAGTCACTTCTTTATAAACCAAAAGATAGGGAATATGGTATTAAGACCATTGAAGAAGTGATCAAAATGCATAAAGGTAAGGCATGCCCTCATTGCAAAACCAAGTTAGAAACCGAATTATTTGTCGAACCGATTCAAGATCGCTATGGTGGTTCTGAAGCTATTCTTTACAGAGGGATGTCAAAAGTTTTCAATATGTGGTCACAGATTGCCCGAACTGTGATTTTAGCTTATATTAAAAAAGAAGGTAGAGATAGAAAAAATTCTACATCATATGTGAGTCATTTGGGTAATAAATCAAGACCGATCAGTGATGTTATGGTGCGATTTATTGAAGAGGCTCATACAATTTGTCAATATAACGATGATCATATTAAAATCATTGGGGCATTGGATTGGTTGGTTCATAACGATGATAGGCCACATGATGGAATGATAGGTAAACTAGTAGAAAAATCTGGTTTGTCACGAGCGGTTGTGACTGGTTTTATTCGTCTCATTAAACTTCGTAGCTTCGAGTTTACTGACTCTCCCATTAACCGTAATATTGCTGAAATAAAAGACCGTCAAAGAATTGGTATTGACTTCGAAGAAGAATAACCCGCCAAAAATAGGATAGGTAATTTAGTCCAACCACATACTGATTATTTGGACCCGAAAATGCGTAAAACAAATATTGACAATTATCGCAGAATTGGCAAATCGATTGGGATTAATTGGAATAATGTTTCATTTACTGTTGCACAATTCAAAAAAGGATTGCATACAGAAATGAAAGAACACCACGATGATCAAGAAACAAAGGTGGTCACTACCGCTGAAGAAGCTGGTAAAATTGCGTGGGCACATCTGAAAGAAGATGATAAATATTATGACAAGCTTGCAAAAATGGAAGAATCAGCCGGTCTCAAAGCAATATTGCTAAAAATTGAATCTAAGATCGTCACAATCGATGATTTTAATGAATTGATTCAAGAAGCAACACCAGAATCAATGCGTGACCGTCTTCGCAGACGGATAAACGTAAATCAAAATACAGTACGTAGCCATCAAGATGAAGATGGGCATGCGAAAATGAGTTTACCCGTGATGGCTGATCGGGTTCAGCCGTCACGAAAACGAGCCGACCGAACTCAAATGCAACACGGCGGTAAAATGGGGCATCGGCATAGTGCAAGAACTCAAAAACGAACAATGTCCAAAAGCTTGAGAGAAGCGATTGAATTCTTCAAAGGAAACATTGGCCGACCAATTGACCAGAGTTTATCGACCAATATTAGCCATACTGTTTTGCGTGATGTTGCCACCAAATTAATGGGAAAGCCCGGCATCAACCGTGATTGGTTATATAATTTCTGTAGCTCATTATCCGAATCGGTTGATGATAATGGATATAATTTACAGGTTGTTGGTGAAGATTGTGAACCACGAAATCAAGCTGATGTGATTTGTGCAGAACATAGTATTCAGACGGCGTGGGCTGGTGAAAAACAATTTGCTTGGGAGTCAGCAACACAAAAGCATGATGATCAAGAATCCAGCCACGATGTTTCTAAATGGATTGAAATTACTGGTTGGACACGGCGTGAACTATATAATTGGCTCGGTTATTGATAGGGGAACGATGTGTCTGAAGAATTAGATGATGATCTTAAAGAACTTCTTGATCAATTGGATGAACGTGACGAGTTTCTACCAACTGATGATGAATTATTATCTGGGCAAGACGAACCTGATGAGCCAACTGAGCCTGATGAACCAGAACCTAAGATTACAAAGAAGACTAAAAAACCGGCTAAAAAACCGGTTGTAGATGACCCTGATGAAGAAGATCCTGTTATAAAAGCATTTACAGGAGATGAAGGGAAACCGCTTCGTCCAATTGATGAGCTTGCTGAGATCAGAGACCAGCGACGTTTTGATGGTTCTGAATCTGCAATTAGCAATGCATTGGCAACAGCTTCTGAGCCGATTGAGATCAGCAGATATCTTGAGAAAATGGATGAGGTATCGGAAGAGGTCTTACAAGCTTGCCGATCTGACCGTGCTGAGGCTCAAGATGTTATCAATATGTTACGTGCACAATGTGACGCAGCACATTCTAAAAATGTTTTTCCAGCTAGAATGTATGTCGACGGTTTGGTTAAAGCAGTCGAAGTGAAAGCTAATATTAATACTAATGCTGTGAAAGTGATGGAAGGTGTCGCTAAAATGATTGCTGCCACAAAAGCTGGAACAAATATACAAAACAATACTTTACAAGTGACTGGAGCCGAGCTAGACGAGCTTTTGAGCGGACAAGGGCCTAATAGCATGGAACTAGATTAATGAGATTATCAATCGTAGAGGCGACAACTAGACGAAATTTTATTAAAAGTCTAGCAACTATATTAGCGGCAAATAATCTCACGCCAGTGGCTAATATTATTGCCAAAGGTGCGATTGATAAAAAGTTAGTATATGGTATTCATGCTTCTGGTGCATTTGATCCTAGAGCATCTACTGTGGCCCAAGATTGGGTTAAATTTCGACGAGAATTTTTTGAGTTTAAAAAAATAGTTGGCAGTAGACAAATCTTCTTGTCGCCAGATGGTGGTGATGGTGTAAATTTTTTGGTTAAAGCATCACCAACTGATTTACTTGACTTGATTAAAGTATCTGGTGGAATTCGCCCAGAATTTTCTAATGCTTATGATCTCGATGATTTTGATGAAGATGGATCATGGTTAGAATTTAACAATGATACTTCAATTTCTGAAATAACTGATGAATCATTTGATATCATATTAGAACCAAGAAATTTATTAAAACAATGGTGGGATGCATGGGAGAAATATGGCGAAAATTATTTAGATGAAAATTTCGCAAAATTTTTAAAGAATAATGGGATTGATCCAAGAAGAAAATTTTTAAACGGTGATGGGTTAAATAGCGATTATGTTAGAGACAATGCTATAAAACAGAAACATCCGGAAAATTGGGAGCGTGAATATACAGATAAGATCAATATCAAAGATCAATATCTAGCTTCACCAATGCATCAATCTTTTGAATCGAAACTGAACAGCATATTAAAGACTATCAAATGAGGGCTAAAATGACAAAAATCGATTGCATTTTTAATCGGTTAAAAATCAATGGCTAACCTAACCGCACAGCAGAAAGAGGTCATTAGGCGATCTCAGCAATCTGTGTCATGGTGGCTTAGTAATTTCGGTAGGCTAAAACATCCGTCTGCTGGTATCCTACCATTTAAACCATTTACATATCAAAAACATGCGATTAAATGTTTTAGACAACATCGACTTAATATTTTCAGAAAATGCCGTCAATCTGGGGTTTCTAAAATCGCAGGGGCGTTCGCAACATGGTTTGCGATGTTTCATGCTCATAAAACTGTTTTGATTGTTTCTCGTCGTAATGAAGATGCGATGGGTTTCCTTCGAGACCATGTAGTATTTCTATATGAGCACCTACCACCATGGATGAAAGAGGTGTGGAAACCAGTTAAACAAAATGAGCATGAGATAATATTCCCGAATGGGTCAAGAATCCAATCACTCACTTCGCATCCTGAAGTTTTGCGAGGTAATGCTGCTTCTTTGAATATTATCGATGAATCTGGATTCATTCAGGGTATGGATACGATGTGGGCCGCTGGTTGGCCTTGCTCTCGTGGTGACACATTAATTCAAACTGAAAATGGTTTAATTAAGATAGAACAATTGGCCATTGGTGGTGATCCTTGGAAATTTTTGGACATTGAAGTTGCGTCAGATGAAGGATATACTAAATGTGATAAAGGTTTTGTATCTGGTGTAAAACCAACGACTATTATAAATTCATATCTTGGTTTTGAATATGAAGGCACTAATCATCATCGTTTAAGAATAATTGATAATAATGGTGATTATGTTTGGTCCAGGTTAGATGAATTACAACCTAATAATTTAATTGTTTCAATCCCAGGACAATTTATTGGTAAAAGACAATATTTAAAAGATGGGTTTGAATTAGGAGTCGATTTCGCTGAAATTCTCGGGCTATATGTTGGAGACGGCAGTTTAAGCACTTCAAGACCAAAAAGATTTAGAATATTTTTTGATCCTCAGGATGTTGAGACACGTAATTCTATTATAATAAAATTCAATAAACTTTTTGATTTAAATGAAAAAGCACATGATGAGTTTGGTGGGACAACAGAGAATTTTAGATTAAATTCCGCTGAGTTTGTTTCAATGATGATTGAAAATGGGTTAAATTCAAAAACTTGCCCACAAGACGCACAAATACCAGATTTAATTTTAAAATCTGATGAAATTGTGTTATGTGCTTTTATTCGTGGATTGTTTGATTCTGATGGTTGGTGTTATCAGAGTTCGACATGCATGAAATTAGGATTTTCTACAACATCAGAAAAACTCGCAGAACAAGTTCAAGTTGCTTTACACGCACTTAACATTCTGACGAGACGAATTTTGGTTGAACCATCACATTCTAAAAATGAAGACAGATATTCTGATGATCCTTATTGGAGAGTTGACGTTTGGGACGCTTATAGTAAATTGATTTATAAAAATAAGATAGGATTTTTAACACAAAGAAAACAAGATTGTTTAAATAATTTCAGTGGATCAAATGAATTTTCTGAAATTGAACATGAAGCTTTAGTTTTAGAATTCGCTGAGGATGCCTTAAGCCATGTTTTAAATGGTAAATCTTTTAGGCAATGTGAAGATAGTAGAAAATGGAATCTTAATAGAATTAAGCGTTTAGGGAAAGTCAGACTTTCCTTGGTTAAAGAGCTTACCAATGAATTTAATTTAGACAATAGATTATCTAAATATATTAGTAGAGGCTTTTATTTCGACACTGTTGAAGGTATAAGAACTGGCGAATGCGAAACTTTCGATCTATCAGTACCTTTAAATAATACTTATTTAGCTAATGGAATGGTCAGCCATAATACTTTACAGCACGGTGGTAATGTTATTGTTATTAGCACCACGAATGGAATCGGGAATTGGTATTGGAACACTTGGACTGATGCTGAAGCTGGAGTGAATGGTTTCAATCCGATCATGATTAATTGGTGGGACATGGATTGGGTTATTGAATACAAAGACCCATTGTCATTAGATTGGAAACGAATTGCTCCGCGTGATGGTATTAGAAAATCTACTGATAAATCTGAGGCTAACCGATTTGGCCCATATTGGTCACCGTGGTTACAAGAACAATATAATGCTTTACAAGAACAGGGTGACGGCTGGAAGTTCGATCAAGAAATTCTAGCCTCATTCGTTGGGTCTGGGCATACTGTTTTGACAAAAGAAGTTTTGGCACATATTCAGACAACTGTTAAAGAACCGGAACAAAAAGTTATTGGATATCAGACGTATGTGCATCCTGTAAGTGGAATGGTTGAAGACCTCAATTTCGATTTTCAAGACCCAGATCAAGGTTTGTGGATATGGAAAAAACCGGTTGTTGCTTCTACGATGAAAAAACGTGGAAGTTTAATTGTCGATCAAGGTTCGAAAGCTCATTCATATGCAATGGGTGTTGATATTGCAACTGGTAAGGGCCGTGACTATAGTACTATAGAAGTATTTGATATTGATACGATGGAGCAAGTTGCCGAGTTCATGGCTCATTGCTTACCACGAGAACTCATTAAATATATTGATAGAATTGGTCGTTGGTATAATTGTGCTCTGGCGGTGGTTGAGCGGAACAATGGTGGTGATACTCTTATCGATAGTTTGCGATATGATGTCATGTATCCTCGAATTTGGCGAAAAAAGGATATTAACGACAAGCCGAGAGCACAGGGAGCTACCACACAGCGTGCGATGAAAGTTGCACATTATGGTTTTTCAACGAGCATGGCTAGTAAACCAACGTTGAATAAATTTCTGATTGATTTTCTTTCTGAGAATGCTGATGATGGTTATAAAATTTATAGTATTAGGTTGTTGAAACAACTCCAAACATATGTTCGAAAGCGTGACAGAACCGGTCGTGACACGAATAAAACAGAAGCAGAAGACGGTTCTGGTAACCATGATGACCTTGTGATTGCTTGTGCTCTAGCGTTCGTTGGTACGTCAGATGCCTTTATGACAGACTCTGGTAATTTAATACCTGTTGGTAGTGGTGGCGGATTTGGTAATCAGACGGGACCAACAATCTTTTCTGATTCAACGCAGGTTGGCCAGCAAAAGGCTTTTGCTGAACATGGTGGGCCATCTTTGTTAATGCCAATGGCGTTAGCACCGGATGAGATTCCGAATATATCTGCTCAACGACACATAGATGCTTACACGTTACAATTAGGTGCAATTCCGATAGGACCAGGTGGTCCTATAATAACTCCTCCTAAGTATTTTTACACTAGGAAATGACATGTCAGAAGTTAGTGATAAAATCACAGATGCTATTTTGAATGATGATACTAACAATCCAGGTTGGAAGACTACGGAGCTTTGGTTAACATCAATTACTGGGTTGGTTAGTACGGTTTTGGCGTCTACTGCACCAACTTCAACCACTTCTACATTGATTATTTGTTTGACAATTACTGCAGTGACTTATCTCCTCTGTAGAACGATATTTAAAATTTCAAAGCTTAAGTATCGGCCAACTGAACTTGTGAATTTTGTTCTAAAAGCTCATACTGATGATTTATAAACATATTCAGAAAAAATATTTAAAATCTCTTCAAAATTAAAATATGTCGCACTTCGCGTCTTGTAAATAATCCAGCCATCTTCGGTAAATATACCGCAGAATTGAGGACATCATATGCCTAGTAATTGGCTGGCTTTTGACAGAATCCGGGCTTTAACCCGACAACATAGCGTCTTTCAAGCTGAGCGTGTTTTTCAAGATCAATCAAATCTTGATAGACTCACCGCTGGAGGCGATTTTTTAGATCTTAATTCGCAGGCTGCGATTCTTGATCAAACTAATCTACAAATTAATAGATTGGAGAGATATAAAGATTACGAGCAAATGGATCAAACTGGCGAGATCAGTTTAGCACTTGATCTTTATGCAGATGAGGCGAGTTTAGTAGATCCAGAAAGAAAGCATACACTTATTATTCGTGCTCGTAATAAACGTTTGAAGCATGAATTAGAGGATTTCCTATTTAACACTTTACAGTGGGACACATATTGTAGACCAACTGTGCGATATCTTTGTAAGTATGGCGACATGCCATATGAAATTGTGTTAAATAAATCTCGTGATGGTGTTGCATCACTGCGGTTTATGAATGTTTATAATTTCACCAGAATTGAAACTCGATTTGGTGATCTTGTTGGTTTTTTCTACATGGATGCAATTTATCCGCAGCCTCAATTCTTTCATCCTTGGCAGGTTATGCATGCTAGGTTAACAAGTTTTGAAAATATTTATCACCCCTATGGGCGATCGATTTTAGACGGCGGTAGAAAAGCCTTCAAACAGTTGCGGCTTATGGAAGATGCTGCTTTAATTTATCGAATTACACGTGCTCCAGAGAAGAGAAAATTCACCATTCCAGTAGGATTAATTCCACCTAAAGAAGTTCCAGAGTACATGCAAATGATTGCTCGGAATTTTAAAAGACAACGGTTTTATAATCCTTCAACTGGAGCGTTTGACGAAAGATATTCTCCACTTATTCAGGAGGATGACTTCTTTTTGCCAAGACGTCCTGATGGTACTGGTCCAGATATTGAGACATTGCCTGGTGCTGAAAATCTTGATCAGATTGCTGATATTGAGTACTTTAAGAAGAAGATGGTGGCTCCTACTAAGATCCCATTTTCCAGAGTTGGAATTGGTGAGGGTGGCGGTGAAGCAAGTGAAAAATCATTGTCTCAATCGCACTCTGAATTTGCCAAATCTGTACAATGGGTACAGCGTGAAGTTGCTACTGGGTTAACAAAAGTAGCTATAGTTCATCTTGCATTGAGGGGTTATTCTGTTGAAGATTTGAAAGGGTTTGAGATTGCATTGACTGCAACGTCTGCGATGGAAGAACTTTATCGAATTGAAACGTGGCAGACCCGTGTTGGTGTGATGGCTGATCTAAAGGAACTTGGGTGGTTTCCTAAGGAATGGATTGTTACTCATTTCACTGATCTATCACCTGATGAAATTGAAGAATTGAAAGATATGGAAGGAACGGAATCGTCTGGTGGACCTGGTGGTGGTGGTCCTCCTGGTGGTGGTTTGGATGATATTCCTGAAGGTGATCTTCCACCTGAAGATCCTGAAGGTGATCTTCCACCTGATGAAGGTGGTGATATACCGTCTTCTGATGAGATAGCTGGCGAGATCCCTATTGAAGGATTTGATTATGCTGCTGAAAGAAGATTACTTCTTGAGATGCGTAAGCAAGGTAAAATTAATGAATCTTCTAAAATTGTGAAGAAATGGGCTGCGCGGTTGGGTAAGTTTATATCACCTGATGACAAGCAGTTTAGTAGTGGTTTTCAATATTTTTTGGAGAGTAAAGAATTAGATGGTCTTTCTGCTGATGGTCCAAAAATGGAAGCCAATCAAGAATCGGGTAGGTTGTCTATACATAATCCAAATAAAGATAAAGGGTTGTTGGTAGAATGGTCAGTGGACAAGGAAGAACGCGATTCGGCCATTGGAGAAGTTTATAATGTCTTGATGATTGATGAGAAAGAAGAAGAGTCAAGCGGTGAAGAGTTGATTACTGAAGAAGATATTCCGGTGAATACCAGTAACTTGTAGTTATCTGTGAAATTATAAATCACCAGTCTTCCGTCAAAATTAGAATATTCAAACATAAAATGGCACAGTGAAAATAGAAATATTAAATCTATTGGGATCTGTACCGTAACAACTGGAGCTGAAGATGGTCACTGCTGTAAAAATGGATAGCCGCAAGTTTCTTGGTGCTTTGAATGAATCAGCTCAGGCGCGTGTTACATTTTTCGAAGAACGTATTGCAAGCATGGGAAAATATGCTAACAAGGCTTATCGCCTTGTTGCCTTGCATGCTAAGAATCTTTACTTTGAAGATGTTAATAGCAACACATTTTTTATTGCCGATCACACTCGTGATAAAGGTGGCAAAGTTTCGATCACCAATATCAAGCCAGTGGAAATAGTTGAAGAAGAGAAACAAGGTCTCTTCATCGAATCATGTCTGCGATTGGTCAATTCGATTGAAGAAAATGACCAGAAGGGAATGAGCACAGCATTCAAAAGAATGCAGGCACAACGATTTTCAGGTCGTGTTGTTCCTTTTTCAGGTGTGGTTAAGGGTCGCGATAATGTTACTCGCCATATCACGATTTCTAACGGTGCATCTCTTGATGAAAATATCAAATCTCGATTGATTGGTGTTATTGTTGAGAGTCTCAGAGATAATGTCATTGTTGAGAACGGACACGTAGTGTCTGGTACATTCTCCGATGGTGCTCCAGTGAATTTGCCTGTTACAAAATGGGCTGCCAGAAAGTTAGTTGCTCGCCGTATGCGTGACACAGCATCTAATGCATTCTGGTCTGAAGGATTTCAGAAACGAATCCATGCTGCTGCTCGTCTTGTTTCAGAAAACAAGATTAGTGCTGCTGTCAAAATAATGACCCCATTCCTTGATACAAACGAGGAATTCACACTTTTGACCCGTGGCCAAGTTAAAACATTGGTGGAAAATGCGCTTGCTGCAAATGCAATATTCAATGATACATTGGCGAAAGACACAGCGACATTATTCTACCGTACTAATATGAGGATCAGTCGTACTAAGATTATCGATGAATGGCGGAACATTGCCAAGAAAGCTGAGCATTCGGTGTTAGCCGAAAATGTTCAAATTTTGGAAAGTTCTTCTAATTTCGAGGCGGCTTACGACAAATTCCTTGAATTAATTTTCGAAGCTTTCAGCAATAAGCAAGTTGCTGCATCTGCTCTGGCCACGACTCTTGGAGACCTTAAAGATAAGACTCCAAAAATCAAAGAGTCACATGATCTTTCTAGCAAGCTTGATAATCTTATTGCTCGTTTGCGACAAAAAGATTTTGATGATGCTGCAATCTATGAAGCTGAAGACCTTATTGCGACAATTCAAGAAGAATTGTCTGCTAATGAGACTCTCAGCAATTTCGATACAATGCCAGGTGATGATCCAATGGGTGGTGGTGTCCAACCTGCTGAAAACAAAGGTGGCCAACCAGTCATCAATATTAATTCTCCATTGATTCAGATTGGTGGAAGTTCTGCTGGTGGTGGCGGAGAAGAAGTTGATGATATGGGTCTTGGTATGCCTGAGGATGAAGAAATGCCTCCTGAGGATGGAGAAAATCCTGAGGATGAGTTGGCGGCAATCCTTGGAGGCGGTGCTCCTCCAGCAGGTGGCGCTCCTCCAGCAGGTGGCGCTCCTCCAGCAGGCGGTGCTGCTCCAGCGGGTGGTGCTCCTCCAGCAGGACGTAACCCATTTGAGTCCAAAAGACGTGGTAAAGCTATCAAAGAATCTCGTCCAGTTCATTATGAAATGAAAGATGACGATGACGATGATATGCCTGATGATGATGACTGTGATGATATTGAAGAAGGTGCCGATCCTTATGCAATGAAAAAATCACGGTTCACCGAGAGCACGATCGCTATGTCTGAATATGGTGCTCCTGTTATCACAGATCACGCCGATCTTCAGAAAGTTGTCAAAATCATGGACAGATTGGCCATTGAGCATAAGCTCAAAGGCTCCAATCTTGAACAAAATCTTGGCAGTATGGCTGAAGCAGCTATTAAGGCAATCGGTCTACGGATTCCAGCTGGTCGGATGACAAAAGCAATCGAAGAATGTGTATCACTCTTTGAAGAAAAGCCATTCAAGGGTGCGGCCAAACCATTTGGCAGCGATGACAGCGATGAAGTCACCTCGCAGAGCCACTTTGACGACAGCGACGACGATTCATCTGATTCAGGTAAGCCATGGGAAGATGACGACGACGATGATGTGTCCGAGGACCAAATCAAAGGCCCAAGAACTCGTGGTCGCGGATTCCGCAAAAACACTCTAGCGTCAAAAGAACTCAAAAATGAGTCGATCCAATGGGGCGAAATGCAAGAAGATGGTATCATGGGCCGTCTTGCGGATGTGACTTTCATTTTTGATCATGGTGGTAATTCAGCTTTGAAACCAGTTATTCTTAGTGAAGATGGTTCGGTTGAGATCCCAATCCCAGCAAAACTGTTTGACAGTGCTTTTGCTTCAGCTGGCATGATTAAAGGTGATGGTCGACCATTCCATGGTTGGCTTTCTGAGTCATTAGAACAACTTCGACCGATCAGTGAAAATGATGATCGTGCTCTTGAAGAAGCAATGGCTACTATCACTACCACACCAGATGGTGGAATTTCTGTTGAAGTCAGTGACGATGTTCAAGTTGGCGATGAAGGTGACGACGAGATGGATGGCGTCGGAATGGAGCCGGTTGACAGCATTGATACTGACGGAATGGGTGATGAAGAAGTTGGCGACGGCGACGAAATGCCTGATTTTGAAGGCGACGACGACGAAATGGGCATGGATGGTATGGACCAAGGTCAGGATGAAATTGGTGGCATGGATGACGAAATGGGCGGTGGCGACGAAATGGGCGGTGGCGACGAAATGGGCGGTGGCGGCATGGATGACGGTGATGACGACATGGGCGGCATGGACTACGAAGAAGAAGACGAAGATGGCATGATTGAAGATAGAGACATCACAGAGCCCAGAAGTTCGAAATACACAAAAGAAGCCAAGGGCAACCCACGCGAAATGCCTAAGTCAAAGATTACAAAAGCCACTGACGACAAGTTGGATGGTATCGGTCCCGAACTGAAAAAAGACGACGGTTCAGGCACAAAACCGCCAACTGCACGTCCAATGAGCAATAAATAATCACTTGGAGATTTGAATATGTTACCAACTCGCCGAGGAAATCGTACCATGATGGAGGATGCAAATCCTTCGTTTAATCGTGGTATGATTGCTGAGACTGGGATTGTTCCTACTGGTTTCAGGCTGATCCAGGATACATTCTCTTTCGATATCATCGACAAGAAGAATATTGTCGTCGAAGGAAGAGATGGAAAAGAACTCCCAGCAATGCGAGTTTCTGGTCTAATTCAAATGGGTGATAAAGAAAACGCAAATGGCCGTTTTTATTCTACTCAAGAAGTCCTTCGACCTGCCGTCAGCAGCATTCAAGATGATATTTCTGGCCGAGCAGTAATGGGTGAATTCGATCATCCAGCCGATGCCAAAATCCATTTAGATCGTGTCAGTCATCTGATGACTAAAGTCTGGATGGATGGCCGAAAGGTTTTTGGCGAAGCTGAAATTTTACATAATCTACCGTGTGGTGCGTGTCTTCGAGGCTTGTTTGAACACAAGGTTCGAGTTGGCATCTCATCCCGTGGTGTTGGCGACATGGAGGTCGTCGAGAATGCTGGTAAAGAACTATATAGAGTTATGCCAGGATACGCTTTTGTGACTTGGGATGCGGTCGCTGAACCTTCTGTGAATGGCGCGATTCTGCAGATCCAAGAGGGCTTGAATCGCCGTCTACGGCCTGTCAAGAACGAACGTAATCGTTTTTCACCAGACGTCTACAACAATCTACTTGTTTCAGAAATAAATAAATTTTTCAGTCTCAAGTAGAGAAATAACTGGTTTAATCAAAAATACATTCGAATACGATTCACGAGGAGAAAAACATGGACAAGATCAAAGCACTACTAGTAAAAGCTGGCGTAAAGCCAGAACTCTCAGGTAAAATCTGTGAGTCTTTGGATCATTACAAAGTTTCGATTCGTGAACAATTCGAAAAAGAATATGCGGCTAAGGTCGAACAGGCAAAAACTGTTTGCATCGAAGAAACCGAAGCCCATAAAAGAGAACTCGCAAAACGAGTGCAGATTTTCTGCGAAACTAAAGGTGCTGCGATCGAGGCACAGCTTGCCAAGCAGTCGGCCATTAATGAATCCGAAGCTCTCACCAAGCTCAATTCCATTGTAGCAACGCTACATGGCATGGAGCCAAATGGTAAGCCAAGCGGAAATGTTACAGCCGTCGTTGAAAAGCTAAAGCGTCTGGCTCAAGTCGCAACCGAGGAAAAGAATCGAGCAGTTGAACTTGCAAACCGCAAGACAGCAATTGCTGAAAAAGCCCTCAAACGAAACCGAGAATTGTCTACAGCACTGCAAAGTGTCCAAGAACAACGAAACGGTTCCGGCAAAAAGCCCGTAGTCGAAGGACGTGAAACCGTCCAGAAACAAGGGCGACGGATCGATGAAAGCCGCAATAGCGGTCGAGCCCGTTCAACAAGGGCAACCCTCACAGAAAGTCAAGATCGACGACCATCAACCCCAAGAAGCGGTTCACATGTGACCAATACAGGAGCCAAAACCGGCTTCAACATTGATAACATCGCAGCGGGCCTTGACGAAGATCTTGTCTAAACTTGACCATTGACCAAACTCGAAATTTTTCACCAGCATCAAACCAAGGAAATAGAATATGCTTCCAACACGAACACGACAAGGTCAACAGACCATTCGTCGTCAACGACGCCATTTGACCGAGAGTTCACAAGCAACATCTCGTCGCCCAATTACTGAAGAGACAGATCTTCACAAAGCAGCACTCATCCACGAATCCAAAAAGAACCAATTGGTTCGAAAATGGTCACCAGTTCTCGGCAAATGCCGCGAAGTCAGTCGCCAAAAATTCGGCATGATGGCCTCAATTTTGGAAAACCAGTTCAACGCCTGGAATCCAGAAAACCGATCAGTCATCTTCGAAGACCAAACGACCACAGCAAACATCGCCGACTTTACGCGATTTGCACTTCCCCTCATCAGGAAGTCATATCCGAAACTGATCGCTGACAACCTTGTTGGCGTTCAGCCAATGAGCCAGCCAGCAAGCTTGATCTTCTACATCCGATATCGCTATGCCCTCACAAAGGGACAAACGGTAGCTGGAACACAGATCATGCGTCAAAACACAGCCCAAGGATTCAACCGCCAAAACGGTTGGGCACTTGACCCATACTATTCTTCACAAGAAGTTCGTGGAGAAGATGCAACAATCAGCGGCCTAACCGTTGTTTCCGGTACATTGGCACACCGCCCAGTCCTAGCCGGTACAGTTGTTGTCGAAGTGTACGAAACCGAAGCTGACGCCAGTCCAAACTGCGAAGAAGCAGTGCCTTGCCTGCGAGTAAGCTTCGACAGTGCTGGTGCCCCAGACGTTGTCCTCATTGGCGACTGCACAAATTTCACCAGCATCCTTACTGTTGATACTGTTGGAGCCGGTGCGACAGAATTCAGCCACGCAACTGGCCAAGTTCAAGTCACACTATCAGCCGGTAGCTTCCCAGTTGGTGCCGTTGCCCGTGTCAACTACGAATACGACCTGGAATCCAACCCATTCCAGCCAGAAGTAACATTGAGCATCGACAGCGATAGCGTTGCAGCTATCACACGAAAGCTCAAGACATCATGGTCACTTGAAGCCGCACAAGACCTCAAGGCAGTTCACAACATCGACGCCGAATCAACCCTCACCGACCTAATGGCCGATGAAATGGTTGCCGAAATCGATCGTGAAATCATCAACGACCTGATCATCTCGTCAGCCATCAGAGCCGACCACAACTTCGCAACCGCAGCCGGTGCATCAGTCAACTTCACAGACCGAAACATCGCTCTGATGTACAAAGTCCTCGAAGTTGCAAACATCATCCATCGAACCACACTCCGTGGTCCAGCCAACTGGATGGTAATGTCAGCTGACATCTGCTCGAAATTCGAACAGTTGAACGACTTCCGAGCAAGCGACGCATTCACAACAGAAGGCGTCGACATCGGCATCATGAACGTCGGAACAATCCAAGGCAAGATGAAGATCTACAAAGATCCACTCTTCCCAAATTGCAAAATCCTAATGGGCTTCAAAGGCTCATCAGTTCTGGATGCAGGATACTTCTACGCTCCATACATCCCACTGCTCAGCACCCCAACCGTCCTCGACCCAAATAGCTTCACGCCAAACAAGGGTATTATGACCCGCTACGGCAAAAAGCTCATCGAAGACGGCGGGCTATACTACGGTGTTGTAACAGTTTCCAACCTCTAAGAGTCATAATAGATTCTATGATCTAGCATAGAATCAGGCCCGTCGTAACTGACGGGCTTTTTTTATGTATTTAATATGACACTTATTGGGAAAAGATCTCTATTTGGTGATATAATGCCAGTTCCAGTTCCAGACCAGTTTACTCAACAGCAAAAAGACGAAATCGTCGAATTGTGGAAAAATGGATTCACCCAATCAGAATTGGCCATCAAATATCAGATCCCTCGTCGGACTATGATGAAGTTATGTAATTATTTAGGATTGAAGAGAACAACCAGAGAGGTCACAGAAATCTGCGGTTTCAAGAGCGAATATGATACTCCAGAAAATGTAGCAATATTACGAGAATTCAGAGAGACTCACAATCTTGTTCAATTAGCAGCGAAAATTGGTTGTTCTACGAGTGCGGCTCATAGATTATGCGTTAAATATGACATTACTATAGATAAGGAGACTTATGCTATAATTCAATCTGAGCGTATGAAACTAACGTGGACTGATGAAAAGAAGGCGGTGCTTTCTGGGTCTGTTTACGATAAGCTGAACGATAAAGAATGGTTATTTGACCATTATGTCACCAAGGACATGAGTGCGGCACAACTGTCGGCTATAACAGAAGCACCACTTTCGACAGTTATCCATCACCTCAAACGGCATGGTATCAAACTAAGGACCAAAAGCCAGTACTTGGCAAAACTCAGAAGACTATCAACCCGCAAGAGAGTAGTCTCTACCCAGATAGAGCGTATTGAGATAGTTGAAGAAGTGAACGATTAGGCTCAAATTTAACCTTGGAGGTTAAATTATGTCATATTTGAAGAAGCTTTTTCGTTGCCAATGTGGTTGTGTTGGATTCAGTCATGAGTTGAACCGATGGTTCTGTGCTGATTGCGGTATAGTATGTTCTGAGATCCCACAATGTGATTCAACAAAATACCGTGGAATATCTAGTGGGCAGAAAGAATCAGAAAAAGATGATAACTTTAAGAAAGATTCGTGATGGGTGGCTGGGGTTTTAATAGGATGGGACCACAGCGAGGACCTGCTACGGTTGGTCGGTTGCGTGCGAAGTGGCGTCAAACGGAAGTGGAGAATCGAGAGGCGATTGTGATTCGTCGTCAGTGGATGGAATTGATGGGATGTGATGTGGAAGAGATCGATGAAGTTTGCAATGAGTCGTTCGATTTAAATCTTGAAGAAGAGTTGGAGCAGTTGAGTGCTGCGATTCGATTGTCGAAGATTAAAAAATGAAAATAGCTGTTCTTTTCGATGGAGCAGGATTAGCCAGATTAGGTCTTGAACAGGCTGGGCATACATGCACCGGCGTTGAATTAAATCCGATAGCCCATCATTTATCAAAATTTGTCGGTTCTGGTAATTCTATTTTATGTGATGCTACGACGTTTGATTTGAGCACATATGATGGTGTTTGGTGCTCACCACCGTGTCAGTCGATATCAACTGCCCGAACATCCGGTCCTGCTCTTGGAAACTTTGCTAAAAATCATTTGGATTGGTGTCTTAACATACAATCTGATGTTTTATGGGTTGAAAATGTTTCCAGACAGGGTAAAGGCAATGATGATTGGGGGATATTGTGGAACGCAGCACAGTTTACAATCGATCCAATACAATGTCGAAACAGAGTCATTGGCGGGCATTACAATCTTCCAGATGTGTATAGAAGTTATGCTAGATATTTTGGCAAGTTGTGCCCTGCTATAACGGCTTCTGAATATAAAGGATGTGCTTCGGACACTAGAAGAGCATCAAGATTTTACGGCAGAAAATTAACCATTGATGAATGTGCCTTTCATCAGGGTTTTACAATACCAT